>Ga0102594_1000455_pt1 | contig 39736 bp, 29 predicted proteins | sample AraplaCol_mLB_r2_2_FD_76863 | JGI IMG/M metagenome (GOLD analysis project Ga0102594, IMG submission 76863) | Arabidopsis root microbial communities from North Carolina, USA - plate scrape MF_Col_mLB_r2 (SPADES assembly) (version 2) | ecosystem: Host-associated > Plants > Roots > Endosphere...
CCAGCTGGCCCAAAACGGGGCCTCGCCTCGACGGTCGGGTCTGTCTAGAACGAATCAATGGGTACAAAAGCGATGACCTCTGCGGTGTTGGCGTCCACCAGGACCGTCCAGAATGTTTTCCGCCCCACCATGGGGATATAGCCTATGGGCCTGGCCTTTTCACTCCCTCCGGTGGTTGATTTCAATGCGGCATCAATTTCGTCCACCTGGGCCGGAAAGCGCTTCTTGAGGTCGTCCAGCGGCTTGGCACGCGCCAAAACCTGGGATTTACCCTGATCGTAACGCTGCCAGAACCCGGGACGCGTGCTCAGGGGCTTGCCGGCCAGGGCCTCAAAAGTCATATCGGAGCGCTCCTTGTCGTCCTTGAAGTCACGCATCGAGAGCAGCGTCGGCCCGGTCAATGGCAGCGTGGCCAATCCGGCCGGCGCCAGTCCCAGCTCCTCTTTGGGCACCTCGATGGCATGGACCACCCTGAAACGGTCCATTTCGAACACCAGGTGCACCGGGCGCACCACGACCACCGTCCACAAACCGTAGGTCAGCGCGGCCAACTGGAACAGGCCTATCACCGTCAGGTCCAGCCGCAGCAGCCTGGCGGCTTTTTTGACATTAAACACCGCCAATGTGAGCAAAGGGCCCATGACCACATCGACGGCCACCACGATCATGAACAGCTCGCGACCGCCTGAAATCTCCCGGTAAGGGTAGGGATACCAGATCCAGAAAACCAGCGCCGCCGCGAGAGCGGCAATGGTCACACTGATACAAAAGTGAACACCCGCCGCCAGCAAACGGCTCTTGAGGGGACTTTGACTCGCAAACATGGTCTTATGATGAGGGCCCGTTGTAAAGGTTTCGTAAAAGCATGGCCTCCCCTCCCGCACTCACCCACTTTGACGGCCAAGGCCAGGCCCATATGGTTGACGTGGCGGGCAAGGCGGCCACACACCGTGTCGCCATTGCGCAGGGCCGTATCGTAATGAATCCGGAGACCTTGTCCATCATTCTTCAGGGCAACGCCAAAAAGGGGGACGTCCTGGGCATAGCGCGCGTGGCCGGCATTATGGCCGCCAAAAAAACCAGTGAGCTGATCCCCCTGTGCCATCCGCTGGCCCTGACCCGCGTGGCCATCGACTTCCTGCCGCAGGAGAGCGATTCCAGCATCGCCTGCCGCGCCACTGTGGAAACCGTCGGCCCCACGGGAGTGGAAATGGAGGCCCTCACCGCGGTGCAGGTGGCGCTGCTGACGATTTACGACATGTGCAAGGCTGTGGATCGCGCCATGACCATCACCGACGTGAAACTTCTAGAAAAGCACGGCGGGAAATCCGGCAGCTTCACCAATTCCTGAGCTAAGGCAAGCGCCCAAAGCCTTCGGGCATACCGGCCTTGGCCGCGGCCCAGCGCGCGTGCTCCTTCGGGAAAGCCGCGCGGTAACGCGCCAAATGCATCAGAGCCTCGTCGTCAAGCCCCAGCATGACGGCGCTTTCAATCACTTTTTCAATCGTCGACGGCTCGGGCGAATAGTGCAGCAAGGCCGTCGCCGTATCGAAGGTCCACCGGGCGTTGTCGCGCGTCAAGGGCGTCAGGTTCAGTTCGGCGAAACTGACCTGGTTGCGAAACAGCCATGAGTTCTGGATCTTGGCCAGGGTGCCGTCACGGTAGGCCGCATCGCGGTCCTGCGGAGCCAGGTAAATCTGGCTGACCCGGTGGTAATCCCATGCGGCGTAGGCGCAACACACCATTGCCGCCAGGGCCAGCAGCCGCCTCCAAACAGGCGCGCTTGGCGCGCCGGGCTCCGGCGCATCGCCGCTGCGCCACAGCAACCCCACGCACAAGCCAAAAGCGATCTGAAACGGCCCGTACCACAGAGGGTATTCGAGCAGGCTGTGCAGCAGGATCACCGCCAGCACGCTCCAGGCCAGCTGGCGTGCGGCATCCGCCTCGCGCCATGGCCGCCGCCGCAGCACCCACCACCCACCAATGCCGCAAGCCAGCAATGCCATCGGAATACCCAGCTCCACCGCCAGGTGCAAAGGCAGGTTATGGGCGTTGTCCAGGATCTCGCAAAACCGCGGCCCGGCATACAAAGTGGCGTAGTGCGCGTAGTCCAGCTCGCCCCAGCCCCAACCCAGCCAGGGTTTTTGCAAGATCAGTTCCAGCACGTTGGACCATAGTATCTTGCGGCTCGCGCATGCCAGCTCGCCGCCGCGCAGCCGGGCCAGCATGCCGTGCGCCGCCGGGTCCAAGCCCAGCAGCCAGGGCAGCGCCAGCGTCGCCACGGCATAGGCCAGCACCGCCGTGAGCAGAAGGCGCAAAACGCGGGGCTGGCGCCACACACCCCACAGCCCGGCCAGGGCACAGAGCACGGCCAGCCCCAGCAAGCCCACACGCGAAGAAGAAGCGGCGTTACCAGCCGCTAGCAGGCCAGCCCCCAGATATGGCAGCCACCGGACAGGCCCTGCGGCATCGCGCCGGCCGGCGACCCAGACCAACGCGGCCAGGGCGATATTGGTAAGGCTGGCAAACTGGTTGCGCTGGCGAAGATTGGCAAACGCCTCCCCGGGCGCCGGCGTCTGGCTCACCCATGCCCCCAGCGCCGCCGTGGCGCCGAAGTATTGCAGCAGGCCAATCAGGCTGCTGGCCAGGCCGGCAAGCAGCCAGGCCCAAGCCGCCGGCACCACCCAGCGCCGGGCAAAAGAGGCTTCACTGAAAGGCTGGCCCGGGCCGGCGCGCAGCGGAGCCAGGAACACCAGGGCTGCCGCCGCGGCGAGGGACACCAGCCAAGGCACCACGCCCGGCGAGGGGCCGGGCGCAAGCGGGTTGAGCCAGGGGAGTGCCAGAAAAAAAATGGCGATCAGTTGCATAAAGGAGGAACGCCGGAAGGCTCGAAACGATCACTCAGCCGAAACGCTGAGAACGGGACCGAAGCTAGCGAGATTAACTGATCCGGGCGACCGGGAATTTGCATAGACGCAGGCGAATGGCAAGCACGGCAACCAGGCCAATCCCCAGCCGCCGGTCCGCCGGCTTGCACCGGCAAGACATCCGAAGCACAACAGCAACGTCTTTTCAGGCTCTCTTGCGTTAGCATCGTGGCGCTATATCCAGACCGATTGAAAGCACGGTCACGGATAGGAATTGCTCCGAAACAGTTCTAAGAGGTGAGTATGCGTAGAACTCTGCAACAAGGGGAGGCCGTGATTTCGCTTCCCTGCAAGGTATGTGACGGCGACTCCCATCTTTTTGATGTCGTGGATTTCCAAAAATTTTGCAACCAGACCGACTACTACGCGGCGGGCTTGTCCGGTATCCCGATCTATTATCGAAAATGTGAAAGTTGCGGCCTCATCTTCACCAACGATCTCGATGAGTTGGACAAGGAAGGATTTTCCGAATTCGTCTACAACGAAGACTACGTTAAATATGATCCAGAATATGTTGAGATAAGACCAAGGCAAAATGCCGATTTTCTGGATGGACTCCTCGGCCCGGTCAAATCGTCCGTTAGAGGGCTGGACTACGGCAGCGGTAACGGTCTGGCTGCGTCCATCCTCGTCAGCAAAGGATGGAGCTTCCATGCCTGCGACCCGATTTCCAATCCGGTTGAGCCGTCGAAAGATTTTTCCGGCTTCAATGTCATCTCGGCCATAGAAGTTTTTGAGCACATTCCATTTCCCGTAATGGGGATGGAAGATATGCTGAGATATGCTGCCGCCGACTGCCTGCTCATCATTTGCACTCAGGCAACCGATGACCAGTTGACCAACCGTCGGTTGGACTGGTGGTATGCCGCCCCCCGAAACGGCCACATTACACTCCACTCAAAAACAAGCCTCCGGCTGCTTTTCGACAAGTATGGTTTTGCATATTCTTCGTCGAACAATTACCTGCATATCGGCATCCGGGGGAACCCATCAGATCCCATACTCGTGCATGGGCTGTCGATGAGGCGCCGTGTTACCTGGAGAAAGATCAAAAGGTGGCTTGCCCGGCACCTTGTCGCGAAATGACAGTATTTCAGGGGATCATCGGCCGATGAATAACTTAGCTTTTGCCCCTTGACCGAATTCTGTGCTGCCCCTTAGGCTCTCAGGCACGGAACCCATCGTCTTTGCGGTCTTCATACGTTAGCATCGTGGCGTTCCATACCGAAATCGCCGAAAACCGGCTGCGTGCGCCCCTAACCAGCCGCCCCAAAAACCATGCAAATCACACGTGAGCGACCACTGCCAGGCCCCGACAGAGCCTCCTCCTGTTTACAGACTTGTGGTGTGCGCCCAAAGCCATGAGCGCAACGGCCCTAAATCCCTTGCGTATCGTTTCCGATGTCTGGCGCCATCGTTATCTGCTCGGGCAACTCATCAAGAGGGACGTGTTGCTGCGATATAGGGGTGCCATGTTCGGCGTGTTGTGGATTTTCCTCAGTCCGCTGCTGATGCTGGCGATCTTCGCCTTTATCTTCGGCCAGGTCTTCCAGACCCGCTGGCCCCAGCAAAACAGCGGCCTGCCGTTCTGGTTGCTGCTTTACGGTGGCCTGATCACCTTTAATATCTTCGCCGAGACCGTCTCCCGCGCACCAGCTTCCGTGCGCGGCTATCCCAGCTTTGTGAAGAAGATCATCTTCCCCGTGCACATCCTGCCCGTGGTTCCGCTTGGTGCGGCGGTGGTCCACGGCATCTTCAACTTCCTGATCCTGGTGGCTGCGTTGGCATGGGTCGGCGGCCTCCATGGCCAGATCGTGCTTTTCCCGCTTTTGCTGCTTCCCGTTCTGCTGCTGGCCCTAGGCCTCTCCTGGTTTGTGGCGGCCTGGGGCGTATTCATCAAGGATATGACCCAGATCCTGCCGGTATTTGTGCAAATGCTGATGTTTCTGTCGCCGGTGTTCTATCCGATGAGCGCGGTGCCAGCCGCTCTGCGCCCTGTTTATCACTACAACCCCCTGGGAATAGTGATCGAAGCCTCCCGAGCCGTCGTCACCGGACAAGCCATTGACTGGAGTGCATGGGGCATGGCACTCGGTTTTTGCCTGGCTGTGTCGGTGCTGGGCTACGCCTTCTTCCAGCATAGCCGGGAGGAGTTTGCCGATGCGCTCTGATGCCGCCATCTCCGTCAAAAATCTGACCAAAACCTATCGAATCTTCGGCCACCCGGGTGATCGGATCAAGCAGGCATTTACGCTTGGACGAGTACGCTTTCACCGCGAATTTACTGCGCTGAAAGACGTCTCTTTCGAGATAAAAAGAGGGGAAACCGTAGGCATCATCGGTCGCAACGGATCCGGCAAGAGCACCTTGCTCCAGTTGATTTGCGGCATTCTTAAACCAAGCTCGGGTTCGGTGAAAATCAATGGACGAGTTTCAGCATTGTTGGAGCTAGGCGCCGGCTTCAATCCGGAATTCACGGGAAGGGAAAATGTTTACTTCCAGGGCGCGGTGATGGGCCTGAAAAGAGTCGAGATAGACGCGCGTTTCGGTCAGATCGCGGCCTTCGCCGATATCGGCGAGTTTATTGATCAGCCGGTACGAATCTATTCAAGCGGCATGTTTGTCCGGCTTGCGTTGGCGGTAGCCGTCAACGTCGATCCAGACGTTCTGATTGTGGACGAGGCTTTGGCAGTGGGGGATATGGAGTTCCAGGAGCGCTCCATCACACGGATGAGAAGCTTGCAAAGCACGGGAACAACCATTCTTCTCGTGACCCACTCCATGCCCGCAGTCAGAAATTTTTGCCAGCGGGCAATCTGGCTGGACGGTGGGGAAGTGATGCAAAGCGGCGACGCGCCCACAGTTTGTGCGGCCTACCAGGAACACACAAAACAAGACGTCCGCAGGGAAAGTCAATCAAGGAAAAATTCGCACACGCACCTCGTGGGAAGCCAGAGTGGCGACCAGCAATCGGCGAAAAACAAGATCATCGCGATTGCAAATGCCGCCGTCGAGAACGAGCGCCTGGACGTAGGCGGTAGGTTGGTGCTGCGGTTCTCTCTGCAGTTTTCCAGATCAACACCCGTTTCGACAGAATTCGGCTTGGGAGTATTGATCCACAACGATCAGGGGAAACTGATCGCGATTTTCAACACCATTCGCGACAATATCTTCCTCTCGGAAACCGTGCAGGATATTAACCTCTGCCTGCCTAGCATCGGATTTATGCCTGGTCACTATTGGGTTTCGGCGAATGTTTGCGACCGTGACGCCATGTTCGCTTACGATGAATTTGAGCGATGCGCTTCGTTCGAAGTGGTGGATGAGTTCAGTCTCAAGGGAATTCCTCGGTGGGAAGGCGAGGTCGCCTGTGCCCATACTTGGCGTTGGTAAGCGACATTTCAGAATCCAATAGCCGGGCAGCGACAACGCCGCCCGCACATGGGCCGGCCCCACCGTCGGCAGGAGGCGTCAACCGCAAGGTTGAAGCTATGCCCCTTTACGCCAAATACCACACAGAGCACAAGCAGCTTCACCGAGCCCTTGGGTAGGGAGACACGGGTTACCGGCCCTGACGGCAACACGGCAAGCCTCATGAATCATCGGCAGCGCCAAAGCCGTCACGATAGACCTACCATCACGCCTAACGGCCAACCGGAGTGGATTCAAGCATGACTTCGCGGGTGGGAACATTGCCAACGCCATGCGTCACGACACATGTCGGCCAGATCATGGTGGGCCCGCCATCCAAGCACTTGGTGGGCCAGCGACGGGTCAGCGAAACATTGGGCGACATCACCCGCCCGGGGGGCAACGACCTCGTAGGGCACAGCCACGCCATTCACCTGCATAAAAGTCTCCACCAGTTGCCTGACACTTGTGCCCAGGCCGGTTCCCAAGTTCAAGGTGAGACTGGCACCGTCACCGAGAAGATGTCTAAGTGCCGCCACATGCCCCGCCACGAGATCCTGAATGTGAATGTAGTCGCGCACGCAGGTCCCATCAGGTGTCGGGTACGTGTCACCAAAAATATTGAGCTTGGGGCGCAAGCCGGCTGCGACTTGTGCCACGCAGGGCATCAGGTTGTTCGGCACGCCCCGCGGCGCCTCGCCGATTTGGCCACTGGGGTGCGCCCCCACCGGATTGAAGTAACGCAAGACCACCACGCGCCACGGCCGCTCAAACTCTGGCGTAATCGCCGTCAGTTGCTGAAGAATCTTTTCCCCCATCAATTTGGTCGCGCCATAAACTGAGACCGCATTAAGAGAGGCCACCTCGGGAACGGGAACCCGCACCGGGTCACCATAGACTGTTGCGGAAGAGCTGAAGACAAACCCTTGCACGCCGTGCTTGCGTAGCACCCGCAACAAGGTCAACAGCCCGCCCACGTTGTTGTCCAAATAGCGCAGCGGCTGGGCCATTGATTCACTCACCGACTTCAGCGCGGCGAAGTGAATGCAGGCATCTACGCGATGTTGAGACAGCAATTTGTCTAGCGCCGCGTCGTCGCGCACATCCACTTCCGCACGCACGAAACTCGCGCCTGCCAGGCGTTCGATGCGTGCATAAACTTCGGATGAGCTGTTGCTGTAGTTGTCAACCGCCACAACTCGACAACCTTGCAGTAGCAGTTCGGTGACAGCATGAGAGCCGATATAACCAGCCGCACCGGTGACAAGAACTGTGCTGCGACTCAGAGCGGCTTGGTTCGAATCATCCATCAGACCATTCTATTGGAGTGTTTGGTGCCGGGATACTGTACAGCCGCGGCTAGAGGGATTGGGCAATGGCTCAGCCACAGCGCGCAAATCGGCTCTTCATCGTTTAATCGACCGGTGGAGGCTTTCGCGCCCCATCGCCGCCACGCAAGAGGATTCGATACACGATGATGAATCCGATGACATCGCAATTTGAATCCACCACTCATTGCATCACCTTACCGCGTCTTAAGCTAAGATTTGCTAGCCCGCCACCCGCGGGACGGGAGTGCATGGTATTGATGCCAATGCGCGACCTGATTGCGGCCGCCAATCATCGCTGGTTTCACGGTATATCTTCTGTAAAGTCAACTACAACTGAAAACATGCAGACCTCACCCGAACAGGTACCGCAAAGCGTCAGCCAAGCCGCCTTTTGGGTGCATCCATGGGAAGTGCCTCCCGCGCCAGAGCACGGCCGCTTTAAAACCCATGCGTATTGTCTTCGACAGTTGGCACCGCTTTTTTTTCGGCTAGCCGGGTCGAATCCAGCAAGCGCGCGCTCGCGCGCACTTCCGGCGGGCAGAAGCAAACTCCGCCTGGAACAGGGACAAAATAGTCACAACGGCAAGGACCACAGTGGAGCGTGAGCGCCTGGGCAAAATTCAATCTCAAAGGAATCCCTCGGAGGAAAGGAGAGATAGCGCGTGAACATACTTGGTCTTGGTGATTGGTGGCTACGAAAAACCGGACGCGCTCGTTTGCGGGAGTCCGAACGCGTCCTCATCTGCAATGAGGCTCTGCTGAAGAAAAAGCACCTTCTTGTTGGCATTACCCGGGTCCGAAACGAATCCTTGATTTTGCGCGATACGCTTGATCACCTTGGCACGCAAGTTGATGCGATTGTTGCGTATGACGACGCAAGCACTGATGAAACGCTGGAGATTCTTCAGAATCATCCAAAAGTGGCGATAGTCATTGCAAATTCCCGATGGGAAGGTGATGTTGCCGCGCGTCCTTCGACCGAGACGAGGGATAGAGAACTGGCGCTTCAGGTTGCGCGTTCACGGTTGAATTTCGAGTGGGCTCTTTGCTTCGACGCCGACGAGCGCTTGGTTGGAAATATCCGCGAATTTCTTGGCAGCCCTTCAGCTGCTCAATGCGATGGGATTCGCGTCCAGCTGTTTGACGCCTATATGACGCCCGATGACCATGCGCCGTTTATGCCGGGGCAAAGTTTGCTCGGCTCCCGGAAATTTTTCGGTCCTGAAAGAAGGGATATCCTGATGTTGTGGAGAAATTCCCCGCGCGTTCATTTCGAGGGGCAAATTGCGCGGGAACCAACGGGGATAGATCGAATAGTCACCGACTTCCATTGCCAGCATTACGGCAAGGCAATCTCGCTTGCGCAGTGGGAGGAGACCTGTGACTATTACATCAAGTATTTCCCTTTTGAAACCTATGGGCAAAAATGGTTGGCCCGCAAGGGCCAAGCCATTCATACTCAATCGGATTTCTCCAGGCCGCTGTTTGAGTGGGGTGAGGTGCTTTTTAGCAATGCGGTCGTGATCCATTGAGGCCCTCCTGAATCAACCATCGATAGAAATACACGCCATTTCCCAAGTGGACTCCATGCAACTTCGACGCGCGCTAATTGCTACGCATCATTTGGCCAGATACGCGGGCTCGGAAGTATTCACTCTAGAGCTTGCTGTGGAGTTCCGGGAAATGGGATGGGAAGTTTGCGTGGCAACCCTGCTGCCTGGTGCACCCATGGTCTTCGAGTTTGAAAAGCAGGGCTTTCAAGTTATCGATATGCTGGCCGAGCCGTTGGCCATCGGCGACCCCAGGTTTGATCTGGTATGGGTACACCATGCACCCGTGCTGTATGAGCTCTTGATCCGCGGAGTGGAAGCAGCCACAGTTGTCTTCTGTAGCCTCTCCCATTTTGAGCCTCTAGAAGCGATGCCCGACTACAGAGAACCTGTCGATCTGTTCCTGGCCCATTCCATTGAAAACAAGAACCACATCGTCAATACCTCTGGATTGAGAGAGGATCAAGTGCTCGTCTTCGCTAACGCAGTACCAGGCAACTACTGGGCGGACAGCAATAAATTTCACAGTCCGGTACTGAAGTGCATGGCTATCATCAGCAACCATCCTCCGCCGGAAGTTCTGCAGGCGGCAAAAATCTTCAAGCAGAACGGGGTCGAGGTCGTGCACGTGGGGACTGGCGGCACCGAGGCTTTGATCAGCGCCAAGCTCTTGCGAAACTATGACGCAGTGCTCACTATCGGAAAAACCGTCCCTTATTGCCTCGCCCTGAAGCTTCCCGTCTATTGTTACGATCATTTTGGCGGACCGGGCTGGCTCGACGAGGGCAACTTCGACCTCGCCGGCCAAAATAATTTCTCCGGCCGCGGCTTCTTGAAAAAGAAACCGGAGACCATTGCCCGCGAGATGACTGACGGGTATGCGGGCGCCCTCGGCCGGTTGGATGCGCACGCGAGCCGGGCGGCAAACTCGCTCCACCTGCGCCGGAACCTGGAGCATCTTCTGGCGCAGCGTAGTGATTTCCCCATCAGAAAGCTGCGTATTCCCGATGCCATACCAGCTTTAAAACAGCACGCCCAGTACGTGCGTTTGGTGAAAGTGTTACGCGGCCGCGAGTCGGAAATAGAAGGCCTTCGCAAGGAAGTTTTGCGCGTCAAATCGAGTTTCGGGTGGCGGCTGGCCTCGCCATTTCGCGTTGTCCACAATTTTTTACGCCATATAAAGTCCAGCAGACAGAAGCCCGGCCCCACCAACACTGACCCATGAAAAGCATCACGCTTTGCTGCGTCGATTGTGTGAACCAGCCCTTGGCAGTTCGTGCCTTGCGGCTGTCCATGTCCGCGCTTCCGTTCGCGGAAACGCTGCTCCTGACCAGCGGATTTCATGATTTGCCTGATTTGCGCGTGGAACGCATACCTCCGCTTCAAAGTCACGCCGAATACTCCCACTTTGTGGCCAAGACGCTTGTTGACCACGTACACACTTCACATGTCCTCCTCGTGCAATGGGACGGCTACATCATCAATCCATCCGCCTGGACGGACGAGTTCCTTCAGTACGATTACATAGGTGCAACCTGGGAATTCCATAAGGACGCCTATCGGGTGGGCAATGGCGGCTTTTCGCTGCGATCGAAACGCTTGCTGGAAGCCCTCCGTGATCCGGAAATCGTAGAAACGCATCCCGAGGATGTGGTCATTTGCCGCCAATACCGCCCGTTGCTGGAACAACGCTACGGTATTCGATTTGCTCCTGAAGCGGTGGCGGAACGCTTTTCCTTCGAATCCACAACACCCAAAGGTATCCCCTTCGGTTTTCATGCCCTATACAACATGGGGACGTGCGTGAAGCACGAAGAGTTTCATGGCTTTCTGGCGCTGTTGACGCCTGACATCCTGCGGTCGAGTCAATGCCTGCAGTTTGCGAAGAACCTTTTGGCAAAAGGCAGAAGAGAGGATGCGGTCGCAGTTTTTCGGCGCCGGCTACAGGCTTTTTCCGAAAATGCGTCCACGCTTTCCCCTTTGAGACTGGCGAACGCCTTGCCAGCGAGAGTGATCGCCGCGATCCTCGGAGAATCCGGTTTTATTTTATTCCTGCGCTCCATTTTCCGGCGTCTGACTCGAATTCGGGGCTTCATATGCAGGAGTGAGCCATGAGAATCCAGACTAAATGACAGCCGTCCCGCACAAGAAAATGAAACTCGGGATCATCAACGAATCCAGTCTCGTCCTGTCCGATCCGGGCAGCGAGAGCTGGGTAATACACAGCTTCACAATCTCCAGAAGCGCTCTTTCTTTTTCAGAAATCTTCGATTCAGCCTTTGGAACTCCCGCCCGGTATGTGCAGGAAATGTTTGTTCGACTCTGTTCGCTGGAAGAGCCTGGCCAGGAAACCCCCAAGTTCATATTCAACCCCTTATTCAGGATAAATCAGCTAAATATTGCATTGGTTTTGGATGCACTGCGAAAGGTCGCATCAACCCATGAGATGGCCGTACTCAGCGATGACCGGGGCTTGCCTACTGGCTACTTGCTTCCCGCTTCTCTGACGAGCAAGGATTCCCGTTTCCTGGCGTTGCTTTCCACCGTGAACAGCACGACAGACGCTGAACTGCTGCAACGAGCGTATTTTGCAGCTACCCCGGACATCCCGCTCAATCGCGTCTCTCTACGGTGGTGTGACCATAACGGCTTCCAGTTTGAGGGGAATCGATCCATCTATCACTGGGTAGCCGACAGAGCGGTAAAGATACTGGCTTCCCGCGTCAAGGTATGCGATCACCAGGAAGCCGAACGCCAAAGGGACGATATTCCGTTTACCGCCGTCATGCCCTACCACGCCGGGGATTTGCTGTTTTTCAGCATCGCATTCAAGCACATCAGATCACCCGTATCTCGCATCGTCATTAACAGGGCCTATGAAGACATAGTCGCCGACAATGCCCCCGAACTGGCAGTGCTGCCGATAGATCTGCCCGTGCCTAATCGAGGCGAGGAGTTCAAGCGCGGCAATGTAACTTCCGACCGCACTTATTTCGAACACTTCTGCAATCAGTTGCCCGAGGATAGCTTTTATAGCTATTACCGGTCCTCCAGAACTTACAACGTCACAAAATTCCATCTTATTGATCAATACATTTTTGGTCTGGGTGAAGGCCTTCGCTCACGCGCGGAGCTACTGGTTCCCCGGAAATCGGGGCCTGACCTTTTCGTGCCCAAGTCCTCCGGCGGCCCTCACAAAATCCTGCTTCACTTTGATGGCGGCTGGCCACTGAAAATCTACGCTGAAGACCAGCAAGAGCAGTTGATTGATTTGCTTTGCGCCAAAGGATATTCGGTCACGGTTCTTGCGTCGACGCAGTACGACCATCCCAAGTGCCGGATCACAACATTCAAGGACTACGGGCATTTCGTCGGATTGCTTCGCACTCATCACCTTCTGGTGGGAATGGATTCTTTTCCCGTGCACTATGCCGTTCACGTTCTGGGGCTTCCCACCATCTGTTTGTTCGCCAACACACGACCCGAAAACTCAAACGCGCGGCCAGCACAAAATTACCTGTCCCTGGAGAAAGGCCTGAGTTGCCGCCCCTGCGCCGCCATCTTGCGCTGCCCCCTGTATGGAGGCTCGCACTGCCGGAATTTTGTAGCCCCCGAAACCGTCATCACGGAGGTGGAACGCATGCTGGAAGCCGTGACGGCCGGGCGAACCGCACCGCACGCGGATCCGGTAACTTCGCTCAGCGCCGTCAACACCTTTGATCCACAAGTAAAAAAGTCATCCTCCAAGCCAAAATTCATTTCGTTCAAATACCTGGGACTCAAGTCGGCTCTTATTTGGCCTGTTCTGCCCTATAGCAGCTATCTATTGCGGCTCTACGAAGAATTCTTCGCCGTCGTCAGGTCCGATGGCCTCCTGCTGGCGATGCTTCGCACCTTGCGCTTTTTACGCAGTTTCTTGCGCCGCTAGGCACACCTTTTTCCGACGTGGCTCTTTACCACCCCCTGGGCCTTGTCTCCTCAAGAATGAGGGCTTGGGGCGGTGCGTTCAGCACTTTGTTTTGAGCCAGCAACAGAATGTGATGCGGCCGTATCTCTTCTGCAGCGTGAACCGTCATCCCAATGTGCTCCACGAGCTCACGCGCAAGGCGCACATCGAATACATGATGGTGCAAGCAACGGTTTTCCACATTGCGCAGGGAGCGCACCTTGAAGGCCTTCATATCACCCGCATCGGGATCGCGCTCCAGATCGTGCAGCGCCAGAATCTCCTCCAAATGCGTCAGGTCATCCTCTCCCCTTCCGGCCTTGAAGTCATCTATCAGGTGCGCCAGTGTGGTCACCGACCGGCGGTGGTCAAAGGTATAGCGCCTGTCGGGCAGCAAAAGCACCAGGGTCCCGTCGTCGGTCAACAAGCGCCTCCACTCCAGCAGGGCGAGTATGGGGTTGGCGGTATGTTCCAGCATGTGCGAAGACAGCACAAAATCATAGGCGGCAGATGGGAGCTGACCCAGCGCCGTTGTCTCGGCGAGGTACTGCTGGCCGGCGGGCTTTGCCGGATCAAACACAAAGGTTTTCCCCTGCTGGAGACTCCCCTCCCACACCGTGCTTGCGCCGAAATTGCAGTTGTCGAGATTTCCAACCATGGGGTAGACAGGGAACACGCCTTTTCGTGAAAAAGCCTGGCTGGGTCCACCAATCTCGATTCCGGATTTGCCTATAAACCTGTCCTGGTATATCGGCAACAGCGCGGATGGTTTCGCCAACAAACCGCGCGCACGAACTATGGCCGCACGCGCAAGGCCCCTGATCCCGCGCGATTGCAGTATGTGAATGGCTCTTCGAATCATCGCGTTACTACCGAGAGTTCAGGGCTGGAATCGGGAATGGGTTGGCGACCAAAACAGGCGTTGAATGAATTCAGGATATGCCGGAGCGAGGTCGCAGCACTGGCTCCCTCGTGCAAGGGCCCATGCGCCCGCGCAAGCCGTCCGCGATGCCACCCGCGAATGCGCGGACTTTGGCAAAGCCTTGCTTCTCCAGAAAAGCCATGCCCCCAAGCCCCAGCAGCAGGCGCGCCAGCCGCCGCAGGCACCACTCGGGCTCTCGCCTCCAATAGGCCCTTACGGTAACCACCGTATTGCGGGCGATGTAGTACTTGCGCACCGGCGGATGATTCGGCAATTCGCCCAACAAGGGAAGGCGTACCCCGCCAGACTCGCCGACGCTATGCGTCATGACCGGCTTGCGGCTGATGACCACCTGATGCCCATGCGCCCGGGCTCGCAGGCAGAACTCATGATCCACCTGGTCGATGAAATAGTCTTCCCGGAATCCTCCCATCGCCAGCGCAAGACGCACATCAACCAGGCAGCCGGACGTGATGACTGTTTTTCGCACCAGGAAGGTCCCGGCCTCCCCGACCGCAACCTCGGGGCGCTTGCTCCTTGGGTCCAGGTAGTTCCCCCCAACGACTGCCGGCGTTGGCGTGCACGCCATGGACACGCCAAGAAGCGTGCTCACCATATCCGGAAAGCACTGGGTATCCTGGTCCAGCGTCAGCGCCCATTTGCATCCTGTATCCAGGGCGTGTTGAAGGCCCTGGTTGAGCGCCGCTGAAATTCCCAGATTGGCCCGGTTTGAAACAAGGTGGATGTTTGCTGCGTCACCCGGTAAGTCCAGCCGGCGCACAGCGCCTTCCGCCGGCGTGTTGTCGACCACAACTACACGAGCCACCTGGGGCAACAGGCTGCGAAGCCGTGCATTGAACACCTCGTCGGGGTAATAAGCGACGACGACCGCGCATACCAGGCCCGGGGACGCGTCGCAGGCATCTTCCTGCAGAGGAGCTGCCTCCGTTCCGACGCGCGGCACTGCGTGCCCGGCAGCGTGTGAATTCATGGCTGATCCAATAGCCATTTCCAGCTTCCCTGAATGCCTTCGTCAAGGGGAATGCACGGCGCCCAGGACAGGCGGGTTTCCAGCCGCGAAATGTCCAGCACGATATTGCGCACATCCACTGTACGAGCTGGGCGGTACGTTTTCTTCACCTCGCGCCCGCCGACACTCTCCACGATACGCAGCACCTCATTGACGCTATGCCCTTTGCCGCTGCCGAGGTTGTAAGTTCCGCTGTCTTCCGGCAGAGACACCAGACGCGCGCACGCCTCGGCGACGTCGTCGACGTGAATGAAGTCGCGCACACTCTCACCGTCGCCCCAGATTTCCATTTCCGTGCCTAGCCGTGCATGCTCAAGCACGGTGCGCACCAGGCCAAAGCCGCTTTTCACCGTTTGCCCGGGGCCATAGGCATTCGAAGGGCGAAGGATGGTGACGGCATGGCCGCGAGCCCGTAACGCGCCGCAAAAAAACTCTTGTGAGGCCTTGCTCGCCCCGTGGTTGGAAAGTGGCGCAATAGCACTGTCCTCCGTCACGGGCAGGCTCCGGGGGTTGCCGTACACCGTTCCTCCCGATGAAAAGAAGATCAGGTGTGTCTGCGGCTGGTTTTTCAGCGAGTCCAGCAGGCGCAGGGTCAAGGCGAGATTGCCCAGTTCCAGGCCGGGGCTGGCGGCGGACACGCCCGGCGTGGTGGAGCAGGCAAGGTGCACCACCGTGCCGCATTGGGGCAGCACCTGCTCAAGCTGCGCCTCCTGCTGGCGGCCGAGGATATGCACAGTCCTCTTCTCATCGTGCAGGCGCCTGGCCAGGGCACTACCGATAAAGCCCGCGCCGCCCAGCAGCAATACACTGTCGCGCCTCACGCGCTGCGCTCCAGAAGATTTTGGTAGGCAGCCACATAACGGCCGGCGCAGCCGTCCCAGGTGCCTATCGTGTCCTTGATCCATCCTCGAGCCGCTTGCCCTGTGGCCTGGTTATGCCCAGGGTCCTCCAGCCATTCCAGGCCCTGGGACAGCTCGTCACGGCCGGCCGCAAGCCAACCCGTGACGCGGTGTTGCACCATGTCGCGGTGGGCCGGCAAGTCGGACGCAAGAACCGGCAGGCCCGACGCCATGGCTTCCAGCATCACTTGCGGCCGCCCCTCGTCGTGGCGGCTGAGGGTGATCAATCCGCAGGCCTGGGGAAACCAGTTTTCAAGCAAATCGGCCGGATGCGTCGGGCCGTGGTAGCGCACCCAGGAGGGAAGTTCGAGCGTCTCCTGCATGGGACCGAACAAGTGCAACTGCCGTTCATTACCAAAAACGCCCTCGCCCCAGGCGAACAGGTCGCCGATCTTGTCCCGGGTCAGCCGGGTCACCGCCAGCCATTGCCGCGCGCTGCCTGCCGCAGGCCGGCGCACCACCTCAAACCAGGGGTCATCCACCCCAAAGGCAATCGGACGGATTTCAGCAAGGTCGCCAAAAGCCTGCTCCAGCGCCGGCCGCATCCACTCCGCATTGGGCGCCAGGATCGCGCGGCGTTGCCGCAACACGGCGCGTAACAAGGCCTTCATGCCGGGCAAGCGCAGCAGGCCAAAATCGCTGCCAAGTACCGTGATCAACGCCGGCGTTGTCGTGCCCCACAAAGGCAGGGCATTCTGAAGCCAGTTGACGTGAACGACGTCGGCCGGTTGGCGGCGATAGGCACGGCCCAGGCGCGCCAGCAGGGCCAGAATGGTTGCAGCGGCCAGCGCCTTGCGGGTGCGCAGCAGATGGGCGATACCGCCTTGTTTCGACAGGCGTGCGAGCCAGAGCGCATCCGCCGGTGTCGTCGCGGCAGCCACATGGGCTGGCAGCTCTCCCGGTGGTGCCCACAGCGAAAGACGAACGTCACCGCGCCGTGCCAGCGCGCCGGCCTGGTTGGCAATGAAACGGCCGCGCCAGTCCTGCGGGCTTTCCGGGTAGGAGGTGCTGCTCATCAGAATGTTCAAACCATGACTTTCTAGATCGATGGGAGCCAGCCAATATTGTTTAACGGTGCGGGCATCAGGTGCCGGGGCATCCCACGGCCATGCTATTCACTTTCGCGGTCGCTGGTATCAATATTCTTGTAATGCAATGCGGAGATTTGCTCGGAGACGATACCTATCAGAAACGTGAAAACCGCCGAGATGAACAGCAGCGCACTCATGTTGGTGAACCGGCCGGCCGTCATATAGGTGTACAGATAGTAAGCAAGCCCCGTCAGGAAGAAGCCCGCGCTGATCGGGAGAAAAAGCTTCTGCGGTGAAAAAAGCGTGCCGATCTTGATAATGATCAGCAGAAAACGCAAACCGTCGCGCAGCGGATGGATATGGCTGGCGCCGCTGCTCCTGCGCGGCGAATGGATGGGCACATAGGCCACGCCATAGCCGGCGCGGAAGAAGCTCATGGTGATCGTTGTCGGATACGAAAAACCGTTGGGCAGCAAGTAGAGGAACTGGCGAAACTTGGCCGCACGAACCACCCTGAATCCCGAGGTAAGGTCGGCAATCGGCTGCATCACCATCCAGCTCGCGAAACGGCTGAAGATGTCGTTGGCGGCCGCGCGATGCAAGCCGGCCTGGGAGCCGGCCTGCCGCGCGCCCACCACCATGTCGTAGCCCTTGTTGAATTCCTCGAGCAGGCTGGGAATGTCTTCGGGCTTGTGCTGGCCGTCGGCATCCATGAAAACAATCACCTCCCCAAGCGCTGCCCGGGCGCCGGTCTTGATGGCCGCGCCATTGCCTTTCGCGTAATGGTGCCGCAAGTGTTTAACGCGGTGTCCGGCGCACACTGCGGGCGTGTCATCGGTGGAGCCGTCATCAACCACCAGCACCTCCGCATCAGGGGCCACGGCCAGGATGCGAGGCAGGATATCCCGCAAGCCCGCCGCTTCGTTTCTGGCGGGAAGGACAATCGAGAGAGGGACGGTATGGGGCATTGTCAGGCGACCGGTTGGTGTCAACGTGCCGTCATGTTAAGCGCAGCGAGCATGTCATCGAGTGTCTTTCGCTCTTCGGCCGAAAAATACTCCGCCCGCAATGCCAGAAGCAGTTGCCGGGCCTGCGCCAGCTCCCCGGAGAGCATGAGGAGCTGTGCCCATTTGAGGCGATTGCTCGGGTTGAACGGATACAACGCCAGTGATTGCCCCAAGGCGCTTCGCGCTGCCGCAAGGTCGCGCTCACGCAGCCACAAATAGTCGGCGTGCCATGAGTACAACATTGCCTTGACTGCCGGCGATGCCCCGGGGTTGGCCAGCGCGGCGGCAAACACCGCGTCCATCTCCGGCCTGGCAAGGCATACCGAGCCGGCAATCGACATCTCTTTCATGTTGTAAAGCACGCCTGTATCGCCCGGCGCAAAAGGTGTCTCCCGCAGCCGTCGCGCCAGTTCCTCGATATCCGCCTGTTTTGCCGGCATCCCCGCCTTGCAGTTCAGGTGGATCAGCCCCAGCCAGTTCATCTTGAGATTCGGGTCGAGCTTGCCGGCCAGCTCGTAACGCGTGCGGGCCAAAGCATAGGTGGGCGAATCTCGCAAGGCCGCATCCGGCAGTCCCGCCAGCGAGATTCCGGCCTCGTGCTGGGCGCGGGCCGATGCCGGATGGTTTCGGGCTTCGACCTGGGCACGCCGCAATTTGTCGCCGAACTGGTGCGCGCGCAGGGCCGTGACAAGGGAAAAGTAGCCCACCATCGCCGCCGCGAGCGCGACGCCTATCGTCCTGTGCGTCCCCTTGCGTTCCAGCGCAAGCATCAGAGGCCACCCTGCCGCCAGAAAGAGCCCCAGGACAGGCAAGTAGTTGCGGTGCTCGTGTACGAGCTCCAGGGGCAACACCGTGGATTCCAGAGCATGCCCGGCCAGGAACCACAAGATACCGAAGGCCACAAGCGGTGCGCGCGTGCGCGTTCGCCATGCGAGCAAGGCCAGGCCCGCCAGCCCCAGCAAGGCCGGCAGGGTCGTCCACGGGGAAAACAGACTACGGGACACCACAAAATCGTCGTGGTACAGGGCAAACGCCTTGAGGTCCGGAATAACAGCCAGGTCAAGGTAAAACCAGAGCACCCGGCCCTCCGTCAGCAGGCGCTCCGTCAACGAAAACGGGCGCAACTGGTAGCCGGCCCACAGCCACTGCGCGCGCGCGGAGAACGCATAGGCCAAGCCGGCCACCAGGAAAAAGGCCGTCAACCCCATCAAACCGCGCGCAAAACCATCAAGGCGGCCGAATGAATTCTTGCGCACCACCAGTTCCCAGGCAAGCACGAACACAGGAAACAGCAAACCACTTTCCTTGCTGAGGCAAGAAAGCGGCCATAGAACACCCCATGCCAGCAGCAGCCATGCGACAGCAGCCCGATCCTCACTTTCCCGCCCGCGGATATGCAGCAGCAGCGCGGCGAGCAGAAAGAAGGCCGACAAGCTGGTCATGCGCTGCACGACGTGCAGAACCGGGAGCAGCTGGATGGGGTGCAACAGCCACAGCGCGGTCACGGCGCCGGACGCGATCAAAAGCTGGTGCTGCTGGGCCGGCGGCCCCGCTGTGCCCAGCACGCGCCGTGTCAAGGCAAATACCAGCAAACCGCAGGCAAAGTGGATGGCGAGATTGGTCGCCTTGAAAACAAAGGGATCGAATCCGCTGAAATAGTGGTTGAGCGCGAAACTCAACTGGGCGATCGGCCTGCCCGATGGGCCGGCACCGCCACTGGCAAGGGCCTGGCGGAGGGACTCCTGGGACAAGGTCTCGAGGCGCACACCCTGGGCGAGGGTGATGCTGGGTTCATCGTCAAAGAAGAAGTCGCCATACAAACCCGGCCAGTAGATGACAGCCAGCAACGCAGCAGCGAGAACAAGCGCGGCCGCAGCGAAATATCGGGTTCGAACCATGCTCAAAAAAGAAAAAAGCCCCTTGGCGATGCCAAGGGGCTTTGTATCCAATCAAACGATCAGAAGTCTTTGCACGAGCTTGGCAGGTACTTCTTGGGGATAGAGTTCGCGCTGTTGTCGGTACCGCAGGTCCAGGCAACGGTGCCGGTGGTGGTGTTACCCTCGCCGCGCAGGATCATGGTCTTGCTGGCCGCAGCGGCCAGTCCAGTATCCGTCGAGGACGTCACGATGATGTCACCCTGCGTGGAGTTGTTGAACGAATAGACGACCGTCGCGACGTAGCGTGAAGTCTGGGACTGCACGCCCATCGATGCGTGATTCAGGTTCATCTTGGCTTTTTGCGAGAAGGTCTCGGAAACAGCCGTACGGCCCGACGATGCGGCCAGCACAACTTCAGAGACCTTGGCGCGGACCATGTAGTCCTGGTAAGCCGGCAGGGCCACCGCAGCCAAAATACCAATGATCGCAACCACGATCATCAATTCAATCAGGGTAAAACCCTGCTGGAGAGAACGCTTCATAAAAAGCTCCTTAAATGAAAAACAAACAAACACAGATAGCTGGCAGGTTACAGCAGTTTCTGTGCCAGACCGGACTTAGCCCCTGAACTGGCGGCTTTGGCACGGGGAGCACGCCAAAAGCCGGCTTACTTGTGGCGCTTCTTGTCAATTCAAGTCATGGGAAATGGCATTTTTGTCACCCCATCCTCCCCAAACCGAATTGGCGACGAGCCTCCGGGCTGTTTACCCAGTTCACCCAATATGCCGGATCAGCCATTTGGTCAGTTCATCCGTATAGTCCGGCGCAACACCGGCATCCTTGAGCTTCCATTTGAAGGCATTGCCAAGCTGGGCTTTTTTGTAGATATTTAGTTTGTGCTGCCTTTTGAAATGGTAGATCTGGTCCGCCATTTTTCCGAGCAGCTTGGTGGACTTCTGCGCGAATGCCTTGTCCCCGATCTGATTGGCCGGGGGCATGCCCTCCAGGAAATACCGTGCGAGGGACTCGCCAAACGTCTTCGCTTCACGAGCGTCAAACCAACTCAATATCATGTGGCCTCCGGGTGCTTTTCACGATTGTGGCATTATAAAAATAGGGTCATGGCAATGTACCGGGTTCGAGGCGGTTTTTGCCTTTCGTTCGAATTGCGATTCAAGGGCGATGACTTCCGGCGTCCAAATGCCTTAGATCCGACCGGCGGCCATCCGCATTCGACAAGACAACTGCGCAAACGTCTTTTCAGCGCACCCATTAAACCATTCGGCCGAGGCCGCAACAGATTCAAGAGGCAAGGGATGGGGATATTTGATCGAATCATGAAGGGCGGGCGTACCACTGCCGGAGATGCCGGGGAGTTTTTGAAACCCAGCGGCCCAGGCGCCGAGCAACTGCTGGAGGACGGCATGAAACTTGAGCAGCAAGGGCGGCCCGAAGAGGCGCTGCTCTGCTACGACACTGCGGTGAAGCTCATGCCCGAGCTGGCGCGGGCGCATTTCAACCGGGGCACTATTTTGCTGGACCGCGGTGACGCGCAACAAGCCCTGGAGGCCTTCACGCAGGCCGTCCGCTACAAACCGGAATCGGCCGGCGCCCACTTCAACCTCGGAGCCGCCTACACACGGCTGGATCAACATGAGGCAGCCGTCTCGGCATACCGCGAGGCGCTCGCGCTCAAACCGGGCTTCGCCGAGGCCGAAATGGCCTTAGGCGCCGCGTTGGAGGAACTCGGGCAGGATGAAGCGGCGGTGGCAAGCTATCGCCGCGCACTGGAGATTGATCCCGTTTATACCGAGGTCCACGACAAACTGGTCAAGGTACTGAGCCGGTCGGAACGATTCGATGAGGTCGCGGAGACCTATCGCCAGATGCTGGAAACCGACCCCCACAACGCGGACTGGCTCAACAACCTGGGAGCTGTCCAGAGAAAGCTCGGCCGGTTTAAAGATTCGGCCGCCAGTTTTCGCCGGGCAGTGGCAGCCGACCCGGATGATGCGCTGGCACACAACAACCTGGGCGCGACCTTGCGTACGCTGGGGCAGCTCACGCAGGCCGTGGACAGCTATCGCCAGGCGCTAAAGATCCGGCCGAACTTCATCGAGGCCCATCACAACCTGGGCAATCTTCTTTCCGAACTGGGCGAGGCCGACGCCGCCGTGTCCAGCTATAGCCTGGCGCTGGCGATCAACCCGGATTTCGCGGAGTCGCTGACCGCGATGGGCGCTGTCTTTCAAACGCAGGGGAAATTTGACGAGGCAGTTGAGCTTCACCGTCAAGCCTTGGCCGTCAAACCCGACTACGCGGCGGCCCACAGCAATCTCGGAAATACCCTGCAGGATATTGGGCAGCTTGAAAGCTCGCTGGAGAGCACGCGTCGCGCGCTGGAGCTCCAGCCGGACTTCACCGACGCCCACAACAGCTTGCTCTTCGTACACAACTACCTGGCCGACAAGCCTGTAGCGAATTTACTGGCCGAGGCCAGGCGTTTTGGCGATGTGCTTGCGCGCCGTGCCCGGCCTGTGATGGCTTGGGCCAATCCACCCGACCCGCATCGCCGGCTGCGCATAGGCCTGGTTTCCGGGGATTTTTGTATCCACCCCGTGGGCTACTTTCTGGATGCTGTGATGGCAGCCTTGGCCTCCAGCGCCACCTCGCTGGAACTGTTCGCCTATCCCACGCGCAGCTACGATGATGAACTCAGCCAGCGGCTCAAGGCCTGTTGCCACGCGTGGCATCCGGTGGTGGGGCTTTCCGATGAGCACGTGGCCGAACTGATACGCGAAGACGGCATTGACATCCTGATTGATCTCTCGGGGCATACCGCGTACAACCGCCTGCCGGTATTTGCCTGGAAACCCGCACCAGTGCAGCTGTCCTGGCTGGGCTATTTCGCAACCACCGGGGTGCAGACGATGGACTACCTCCTCGCCGATCCCTGGACCTTGCCGGACAGCGAGGAAGGCAGTTTCACCGAGAAGATCTGGCGCCTGCCCGAGACACGGCTGTGCTTCACGCCGCCACGCGAGGACGTGACCGTTTCACCGCTTCCGGCCCTGTCCAACGGCTATGTCACTTTCGGCTGCTTCAACAACCTGACCAAGATGAATGATGCCGTCGTGGCACTATGGGCACAGGTACTGAATGCCGTACCGGCGAGCCGCCTGTTTCTCAAGGCCCGCCAGCTGCAGCAGGCGTCCGCACAACGCGAGGTCTTGGCCCGTTTCGCCGCCCACGGCATCGAACCCGGACGGTTGACCCTGGAAGACTATGTACCCCGGGAGAACTACCTGGCCGCCTATCAGCGGGTGGACATCGCCCTGGATCCCTTTCCTTACCCGGGCGGGACGACGACGGTGGAAGCCTTGTGGATGGGCGTGCCGGTGCTGACGCTGGCCGGTGAACGGTTTTTGTCGCGCCAGGGCGTCGGCCTGATGATGAATGCGGGACTGCCCGAATGGGTCGCCTCGAACCCCGGCGACTATCTCTCCCGTGCCGTCGCGCATGCCGGCGACTTGCAGAAACTGTCAGCGTTGCGCGCAGGCTTGCGGTCGCAGGTGCTCGCCTCACCGATCTTTGATGCGCCGCGCTTTGCCGGGCACTTTGAAACGGCACTGCGCGGCATGTGGCACGCGTGGTGCGCGGAAAATACCGTGCCTGCACAGGCAGGAAGCAGGTGATGGGCGCGCTTGAGCCGGCAGCCAAGGCCGGGAGGCCCGTCGCAGACGCCACAAACGGGGCGCCCTTGAATCCCGGACCATCGGCTCAGCAATGGCTGGAGCAAGGCATGGCGCTGGAGCAGCAAGGGAAGTTGGAGGAAGCCCTGAAATGCTATGAATCGGCCATAGTGCTGATGCCCGAACTCGCGCGGGCGCACTTCAACCGGGGCACTATTTTGCTGGACCGCGGCGACGCGCAGGAGGCCCTGGAGGCCTTTACCAAGGCCGTGCAGTACAAGCCGGACTCGGCCGGTGCTCACTTCAACCTGGGGGCGGCATATGCCCAGTTGGCCCGCGATGAGGCGGCCGTGTCAGCCTACCGCCAGGCGCTCGCACTCAAGCCCGATTTTGCGGAGGCGGAGATGGCCCTGGGCGCGGCGCTGGAGGAGCAAGGGCATGATCAGGAGGCCATCAGAAGCTATCGCCGTGTCCTGGAGATCGAACCCGGCCACGCGGCGGCGCAGGACAAGCTGGCTTACAGCCTGGTGCGGCTCGACCAATTCGACGAAGCCGCAGCCTGCTTTCGCCAGATCCTTGTTCGGGACCCCCACAATGTCAATGCCCTTAACAGCCTGGGGCTCCTCCTGAACATCAAGGGCCAGTTTCACGAGGCGGTCAGCCAATACCGGCTTGCGGTGAAATTGAAGCCGGACTTCCTGGCCGCGCATGGCAACCTCGGCAACGTGCTGATGGACCTGCATCAGTTCGGCGATGCGGCGGCAAGCTATCACAGGGTACTGGAACTCAACCCCGATAGCGCGGATGCGTACAACAACATCGGAAGCGCATTCAAGGACCTCGGCGACCTGGGCAAGGCCCTGGTGAGTTACCGCAAGGCCATGACCCTCAGGCCGGAACTGGCGGTGGCCCACAGCAATCTTTTGATGGTCCAGAACTACCTGTCCGAACAGCCGCCTGAGGAATTGTTCGAGGAAGCGCGCCGGTTTGGCGAAACGGTCGCCCGCCTGGCCCCACCCTTCGAGCCCTTGCACAACAGCCCGATGCCCGACAGATGCCTGCGGGTGGGTTTTGTCTCGGCGGACTTGAGCGCCCATCCCGTGGGCTACTTTGTTGAAAGCATTCTGGCCGCCCTGTCGGCTGAAACATCCGGACGCCTGGAGCTCTTCGCCTATTCCAATTCATCGCAGTCGGACGAGGTGACCGAAAGGATCAAATCCCACCTCCGGGGCTGGCATCCGGTACACGACCGATCCGATGCGTCGCTGGTCCAGCAGATACGCGATGACCGCATAGACATCCTGATTGACCTGTCCGGCCACACGGGAGGCAACCGCCTACCCGTCTTTGCGGCAAGGCCCGCCCCCGTGCAGATCAGCTGGCTGGGCTACTTTGCCACCACGGGCGTGGCGGCCATCGATTACCTCATTGCCGACCCGTGGACGCTGCCTGCCCATCTGGAAGGCCAGTTCACCGAAAAAATCCTGCGCCTGCCGCAGACCCGGCTGTGCTTTACCGCTCCCACGCTTGACCTGGGCACGGCAGCGCTGCCCGCACTGGCCAACGGTTACATCACCTTCGCCTGCTTTAATGCGCTGCCCAAAATGAACGACGCCGTCGTTGCCTTGTGGGCCAGGATATTGCATGCGGTACCGGGGAGCCGCCTGCACCTCATGGCCTCGCAGCTCAACGAGGCCTCAAACCGGCAAACAACGCTGGAGCGGTTCACGGCGCACGGCATTGAGCCGGCGAGGCTGCTGATTCAAGGGCCCGTGCCGCGCGCCAAATACCTGCAAACCTACCATCGGGTGGACATCGCCCTGGATCCGTTTCCCTACACGGGCGGGACCACCACCGTCGAAGCGCTGTGGATGGGGGTGCCGGTGCTGACTTTGGAGGGCAATACCTTTTTGTCGCGCCAGGGCGTTGGGTTGCTGATGAATGCCGGATTGCCCGAGTGGGTTGCCACTGATGCGGACGACTATGTGAAACGGGCAGTTGCACATGCCGGCGATTTGCAAAGGCTGTCCGTGCTGCGTACGGGCCTGCGGTCCCAGGTGCTGGCTTCGCCGATTTTCGACGCGCCGCGTTTTGCCCGGCACTTTGAAATCGCCCTGCGCGATGTGTGGCACAAGTGGTGCGGGCAGAATACCTCACAGTTCTCTGCTCCACCACATATTGAAGAGGCACGAAATGGGAAGATTTGAGTCGGCGATGGACGCCACGCCGTCCGCCGAGCAGTTGCTGGATCAAGGCATGGCGCTCGAGCAGCAAGGGCAAATCGAAGAGGCGCTGCGCTGCTACGACATGGCCGTCAGCCTGATGCCCGAGCTGGCGCGAGCCCACTTCAACCGGGGCACGATTTTGCTGGACCGCGGCGATGCACAGCCGGCTCTGGAGGCCTTCAGCAAAGCCGTGCAGTACAAGCCGGACTCGGCCGGCGCCCACTTCAACCTGGGCGCCGCTCACGCGCGGCTGGACCAGCACGAGGCGGCCGTTTCCGCCTACCGCGAAGCGCTGGCGCTCAAGCCGGATTTCGCCGAGGCGGAGATGGCCCTGGGAACGACGCTTGAAGAACTCGGGCAGGACAATGCGGCGGTGGCAAGCTATCGCCGCGCACTGGAGATCAGGCTCGACTACGCCGAGAGCCACGAAAAACTGGTCAAGCTGCTGGGACGGCTCGGGCGCTCCAATGAGCTCGCGGCCGTCTACCGCCGCATGCTGAAGCTTGATCCCGACAATGTGGAGATACTCTACAACCAGGGCCTGCTCTTGCGCCACCTGGGCCGTATGCAAGACGCCGCGATCCATTTCCGGCGCGCGGTGGAGCTCAGGCCCGGCTTTGTCGATGCGCATTGCAACCTTGGTGATGTGTCCATCGGGCTGCGCCTGTTCAATGATGCGGTGGCAAGCTACCGAAAGGTGCTGGAACTCGAACCCGAGAACGCAGGGGTGCACCACAACCTGGCGGCCGCGCTCAAGGATACCGGCCTGCTGGACGAGGCTCTCGAGAGCTACCGTCGGGCGCTGGCCATCAAGCCTGATTTCCCGATCGCGCACAGCAACGTTCTGCTAATTCAGCACTTGCTGTCCAGACTCTCTGCCGAGCAGCAACTGGAAGAAGCCCGGCGCTTCGGCGCGATGGTTGCGCGGCTGGCCCCACCCGCTGGTGCCCCGGGGAATCTCGCCGATCCTTCCAAATGCTTGCGCATCGGATTTGTCTCGGCCGATTTACGCTCACACCCGGTGGGCCACTTTATTGAAAACGTGCTGGCCGCATTGTCAACTGAAGCATCCGGCCGCGTGGAGCTCTTGGCCTACTCCAACTCCCTGGATACCGACGAAGTCACGGCCCGGATCAAGCGCCACTTCCATCGCTGGCAATCCGTGGTCGGCCTGTCCGACGAAGCCATGGCCCGGATCATCCGCGATGACGGGATAGACATCCTGATCGACCTGTCCGGCCATACCGGCAAGAACCGCCTGCCGGTCTTTGCCTGGAAACCCGCTCCCGTGCAAATCAGCTGGCTGGGTTACTTCGCCACCACCGGCGTCGCGGCCATCGATTACCTGATTGCCGACCCCTGGACCTTGCCCTCCGAGCTGGAGAGCCATTTCACCGAAGAGATCCTGCGACTGCCGCAAACCCGGCTTTGTTTTACCCCGCCCGCACACGATGTGGATGTCACGCCTCTTCCCGCCCTGCGTAACGGTTACGTGACCTTTGCCTGCTTCAATACCCTGTCAAAGATGAACGACGCCGTCGTCGCCCTGTGGGCCCGGGTACTGCATGCCGTGCCCGGCAGCCGCTTGCAACTCGTGGCGCCACCGGATCAGCAAGTCCGCTGGCAAGGTGTCGTTGCCGGGCGTTTTGCCGCTCACGGCATAACCGCGGAACGGCTGCTGGTGCTGAGCGCGGGGCCTCGCGCGGCCTATCTTGCGACCTACCAGCAGGTTGATATCGCCCTCGACCCCTTCCCCTACACGGGCGGAACAACCTCGGCCGAAGCCTTGTGGATGGGCGTGCCGGTGCTGACTTTGGCGGGCAAGAGTTTTCTGGCCCGCCAGGGGGTTGGCTTGCTGATGAATGCCGGCTTGCCCGAGTGGGTGGCCGAGGATGCCGATGACTATGTCAAGAAGGCTGTATTGCATGCCGGCGACCTGCCGCGCCTGGCGTCGCTGCGCGCCGGCATGAGGGAGCAGGTGCTGGCTTCACCGGTTTTCGACGCGCCTCGCTTTGCCCGGCATTTCGAAGAAGCCCTGCGCAGCGTGTGGCGAAAGTGGTGCGAGGCGCAAACCGCGAACTGAATCACCCGGTTTGCTGCCGGCAAGGCCTTACTTGATACAGACCGAGCGCACCATCTTCAAATCGGTCAGGCCCATCAGCACTTTTTCCATGCCATCCATCTTCAATGTGCGCATGCCGCTGCTGACCGCGCTGGCGAACAGCTCCGCCACGCGGGCGCGCTCCTGGATCAGCTTTTTCGCGGCGTCGTCGGCGATCATGAGTTCGTGCAGGCCGACGCGGCCCTTGTAGCCGGTCTTGCCGCATTTGTCGCAGCCCACGGCGCGGTACAGGGTGAGCTTGCCGTCCTTGCCGTAGCGCTCCATCCAGTCTTCAAACAGCTTTTGCGACTCACCGCCCTCATCGGCCTTCCAGGCTTCGGTATGGCGCAGCTCTTCGGCGTACTCCTTGATGAAAGCATTGATCTCCTGCGAACTCGGCTGGTAGGCCTCCTTGCAGTCGCATAGTTTTTTGGCCAGGCGCTGCGCCAGGATGCCCAGCAGCGCATCGGCGAAATTGAAGGGGTCCATGCCCATGTCCAGCAGGCGGGTGATGGACTCCGGCGCCGAATTGGTGTGCAGGGTCGAGAACACCATGTGGCCGGTCAGCGAAGCCTCGACACCCATGGCCACCGTTTCCTTGTCGCGCGACTCGCCGACCATGATGATGTCGGGGTCGGCTCGCAAAAAAGCGCGCATGACCAGCGCGAAGTCGATGCCGGCTTTGCGGTTGATCTGCACCTGGCGCAGGCCCTTCTGGGTGATTTCAACCGGGTCCTCGGCCGTCCAGATCTTGGTGTCCGGCGTGTTGAGGAATTTCAGGATGGAATGCAGCGTGGTGGTCTTGCCCGAGCCCGTGGGGCCGCAGACATAAAAGAGGCCGTAGGGTTTGGAGACGGTTTTTTCCAGCCGCTCCTTGTTGTGCGCCGTCAGCCCGAGTTTTTCCAGCGGAATCGGCTCGCCCGCCGCCAGGATACGCATGACCACGTCTTCCACGCCGCCGGCCGAGGGAATCGTCGCCACGCGCAGCTCGATGTCCAGCGGGCCGTACTTCTTGAACTTGATCTTGCCGTCCTGCGGCTTGCGCTTTTCGGAAATGTCCAGGTCGCACATGATCTTGAGCCGGGTGACCATGGCCTGGCGGAACTGGGCGGGCACTTCGATGTAGGGCTGCAGGGAGCCGTCCACACGGAAGCGGATACCGGTCTTGGCCTTGCCGGGCATGGGCTCGATGTGGATGTCCGAGACCTTCTGGTTGTAGGCGTCGATGATGACCTTGTTGACGAACTTGACCAGCTCGTTGTCGGCCGCCGCGGATTCCAGCGAGGAATCGTCCGCGGCCTCACCTTCCAGGGGCGAGTCCATGTCCGCCAGCAACTGGTCGATGGAACTGCTGTCCGCGCCGGCGCCGAACAGCTGGTTCAGCGTCTCCTCAAACTCGGTCTGGGTGGTGACGCGGTAGGCGAACTTGGTGATGCGCGGAAACACCTGCGGCACGACGCGCGCACCGCGCACGGCTTCCGGGTCCATGCACATGATCACCAGGCCTTCGGTGGTTTCTTCCAGCGGTATCCAGCCTTGCTGCTCGATGAAATCGCGCTTGAGCGGGCCGTGCAGCATTTCGGAGCGTATGCGGCCGGCGTTGAAAGCCTCGTAGCCCACACCGAAAAACTTCGCCAGGGACTGGCCGATCTGGGCGGGGCGCAAATGGTAGTTGGCCATCAGCATGTGCTCGACCGACTTGCCCTCCTCACGCGCCTGCTGGATGCATTGCTGCAGCTCGTTCTGCGACAGCACGCCTTCGGTGACCAGCCCGTCGTACTTGGTCGCCTTGCGGCGCTGGCCGTCCTCCGCTCTTTGCATGCGCTGGCGTATCGCGATGCCCAGCGTTTTGCAGAGCTGGCGCGCACCGTCCTCCTCGAGCTTGCCGAAGGGCTGGTCGCTGCGGTTGTTGATGACCTGAAGCACGCCGTACAGCGTGTCACCGTCCATGACAGGCGCCACCAGCATCTGCTTGGTCCTGTAGCCCGAGCGCTTGTCGACCTCCTGGAGGAAGCTGAGGGCCGGATGGATTTTCTTGAGGGCCTCTTCGTCGTAGACATCGGCGATGTTGACCATCTGCCGGGACATGGCCACATACCCGGCAATGCTTTGCGCGCTGACCGGAAGCTTCAGGTCGCGGCTGGTGTTCAGGCCGGTCTTGACCTTGGAGACGATGGAGCTGCGGTCTTCATTGACCGCGTACAAGGTCAGCCGGTCGGCGTTGAAGAGCTTGCAGATGTCCTGGCTCGCCTCCAGCATGATCTGGTCGATGTTTTCGGTCTCGTGGATGCGGTTGGTGACCAGCTGCAGCTGCCGGAAATACAGCGCCTCGAAGGTAACGCCGCGCTCTTGCGGCGGCAGCATCTGCGAGTCGAAAAACTCGTCCTGGGGATCGCGTTGCAGTACGGCGCTCATAGTTCAAACTCCTGGCCTGCCCGCAACCACCGGATGTCATGCGTCACATTGGGGCCAAACGGCCGTGTCTGGTCGAAACGCTGTATCTCGGCCATGATGAGGTCGGTCTCGGCGGGCTTGGTGTGGGTGATGTAAATCGGGTAGTTCCTGCCGCGCTCTATGCAGTCAAGCTCATTGGCCAGCGCATGGGGCGACAGGTGCAGGCTGCGCTTGGCAAGGTCGCGCTCACGGTTGCTGAAGGCGGTTTCGATGACCAGCATGGCCACGTTCATCTGGTTGATACGGGCCCACAGCGCCGGGTTCTGCTCGGTGTCGCCGGTGAACACCCAACAGCCCTTGCCGGTTGCCACGGCATAGCCCACTGCGGGCACGGTGTGCACGGCGGGCAGCACTTCCACGTGTTTTCCCGCCAGCAGCAGGGTCTGCCCCACATCCAGGGGGTGAAAGCTGATGAATGGCGCCTGCGGCGTGGGGATCCTGGAAAAATCCGGCCAGATGGTGTTGTTGAAGATATGCGCCTTCAGCGCGTTGATCGTGCCTTGCAGCGCGTGGATCTGTATCGGCGTGGTGCGTCGCGCGGCGATCGCGTCCACCATCAGCGGCAGCGCGGCGACGTGGTCCAGGTGCGAGTGCGTCAGCAGCACATGGTCTATGCCGGCCATCTCGTCAAGCGTGAGGTCGCCCACGCCCGTGCCCGCATCGACCAGCAAATCATGGTCCAGCAGAAAAGACGTGGTCCGGCAGTCCTTGGCGATGGCTCCCGAGCAGCCTAGTACACGTACTTTCATGTGGTTTTCCGGTTGGCCCTGAGTTGGTCTTTGTATTATTTGGTCTCAAAATTGGTTGCGCCATCCCACTCCGGATCAAACGGCAACAGCCTCATCGAGGCTACACGCTCCGCGTAAAGCCGGTAAAGGAACTTTTTGCCATTTGCCCGCTGCAAATTTAGTAACTGCACGTCACATTGGTCCCAATCCTGGGCCCGGTAGGCCTTCAGGGCCAGGCCCCAGGTCTTCAGCTCGTCCGCATTGTCCTTGTCGATCCGGTCCGCCGGCGCCAACGGCCAAAAAATGGCCACAGCCTGATCTTTGCCCTTCACGCGGACTTTGTCCAGTTCCTGCCATGCAAAATCCCCAGCCAGCTTGCGGGTGGACTCGCTGACCACGATATCGACACCGTAGGTTTTGGACAAGCCCTCCAGGCGCGAGCCCAGGTTCACGGCATCGCCAATCACGGTATAGCTGCGGCGGATGTCCGATCCCATGTCGCCCACACACATGGTGCCGGTGTTCAGGCCTATGCCGATACCGATCTCGGGTAAACCCTTGGTCCTGTGCTCTTCATTGATCCTGCGCACGGCGTTTGACATCTCAAGCGCGGTTTTCACCGCCAGCGCCGCGTGGTCGGGCGTGTCGACAGGGGCGCCCCAGAACGCCATGACGCAGTCGCCCATGTATTTGTCGATGGTGCCGCGGTTGCCGCGTATCAGGTCCGTCAGGCGGCTGAAGACGCTGTTGAGCAGCGCCTGCAACTGGGTCGGCTCCATGGTCTCCGACATCTTGGTAAAACCGCGCATGTCGCAAAACATGACGGTCAGCTCCTTGGTGGTCGCCTTCATGCTGTAGCTGTCGGGATCCTTCACCATCTCGTCGACCAGCTCGGGCGGCACATAGGTGCCGAACAGGTTGGCCAGCTCGCGCTTGGAGCGGCTTTCCACAAAATAGCCGTAACTCATATTGAGCGCGAAGGCCGTCAGCGCCATGACGAGCGCGCTGGCCAGCGGCAGCACCAGGCCATAACCCGCATACAGCCAGAAATTCAGCCCGCCGATGGCGGCGATCACGGCCAGGCTGACCAGCACCGCCCGGGAAGCCGAGAGCATGGGCAGCGCGAAGGCCAGCGTCAGGCCTGACAGCAGCAGGATGACAATCTCAAAGCCGACGGCGTAATCGGGTTTGACGAACACCTTGCCATCCAGGAAACCCGAGATCACGTTGGCATGGGTTTCCACGCCGGGGTAGGTCTCCCCCACCGGTGTGACGCGCAGGTCAAGCAGGCCAGGGGCTGTGGTGCCTATCAAGACGATTTTGTCCTTGAGGGCGCCGGGCGCCAGGCGCTTGCCCAGCACGTCGGCGGCCGAGATGTAACGGAAGGAGCCGCCGTTGGCTCCGCCATGGCCGCGGAACGGCACCAGGGTGGCGACGCGGTCGTCGACCGGAATCGCCAGGGTCTTGCTGCCCTGCTTGAGCAAAATGCTTTCCAGCCCCTGGTAATTGCGCGTGAGGAATTTCTCCGGCGGAAAACCGGGCTCGACCCGGGGCAGGCCCGCCAGCATGCGGAACATGGCCAGCGCCAGCGATTCGTAGTACTGCCCCTTGTATTCCGCCAGCAGGGGGATGGAGCGCACCACACCGTCGCCTTCGGTGATGGAATTGAAAAAGCCGCCCAGCGGCGCGGCCTTGGCCAGCTGCTCTATGTTGGCGCCGTAGCCGTTCCAGCTGGTGAACTTGATAGGCCGGCCGGCCAGCGCGTCGCGGCCCATGACGGGCGCCGGCAGGACGCCGTTGACGCGCCCGTCGCGGTCGCTGGTGAAGTAATAGCCCATCACGACGGGCCGCTTTTCGATCGCCTTGGCGAACACCGCGTCGTAGTCCAGGCCGGCCTGCAACTGGTTGAGTTTTTCCGAGAAACCGGGCTGGTCCTTGAGCTCGGCCTGCGCCAGCTGCTTGAGCCGTTTCAGGCCCGAGCTTTCGTCGGCCTCCGCGAACACCACGTCAAAACCCAGCAATGCGGTCTTCTGGCGGTCCTGCAGTTCCTCGACCAGCTCCGCGAGCTTGTTGCGCCCCCAGGGCCAGCGGCCGACCTCGGCCAGGCTTTTTTCGTCGATGTCGACGATGACGATGCGCTCATCGAGCGTGCGCGGCATGGTTGCCCGAAGCCGCGCGTCGTAGATGATGTCGTCCAGCCGCTGCAACACCCCCAGGCGCACGACCCCGCTGGCATGCAGCAAGGCAAACACAAGCGGGATCAGCGTGACAGCGATGCGAGGCCAGTGCCGGGAGAGGAGTCTCATGAGACCTCGGGTGTTGGGTGCTGACGGTTCGCGTTATAGCGAAGCCCGGGCGGGCACCCGGGTCAATGTTGGACGAACTGCATCTGCGTTCCGGCCAGCTCGAGCATGTCACCGTTTTTCAGGATGACAGGCTCGGCCCCGATAGGCGCGCCGTTAAGGGTCGGTTTCCCGGCGCCTTCCACGTGGGCCACGACAAAGCCCTGCGGCCGCTTGGTGATCGCGGCCACCGCGACACCCGGCTTGCCGATGGTGGTGACCACCTTGACCAGCGCCACCTCACGGCCTGCAGCAGCCCCCGACATGACCTTGATGGCCGCGCTGATGTTGCCGCCCACGTCGGCGGCAGGCGCCGCCGCCGGCGCACCGGCGGGAGGCGCGACCAGGCCCGCGGAGCCGGCCTTGATGATCATGGTTTTCTCGAAACCGGCAGGCTGGGCCTCGTTCACGTACTTGATCTTGTACTTGCCGATTTCCACCGTGTCGCTGTTTTGCAGCAGCAGTTTTTTCACGGCCTTGCCGTTGACGTAGGTGCCGTTGGTGCTGTTGAGGTCTTCAAGATACACCTCGTTGCCGGACATCTGCAGGACGGCGTGCTCCCCGCTGACAGCGAGGTTGTCAATGACGATATCGTTGTAGGGCCTGCGGCCCAGGGACGTCCTGTCTTTCGTCAACTGGACTTCCTTGATCACAACGCCGTCAATAGAGACGATCATTTTCGGCATGGCCGACTCCTGTCTGTTTTTAAATTTTCAGTCACCGCTTATTTTCCCAGCATTCTCGACAAAAGGCCCCGCTTGGCCGAGTCTTCTTTCGCGTAAGCCAGCAAGACGGAAATATTATCGCGTCCGCCGGCCTCGTTCGCCGCCGCAATCAGCTGCTTTGACTTCTGCTCCAGCGTCCCGGCGCCCGTCAGGATGGCTGCAATACCCGGGTCCACCACCATGTCCGACAGGCCGTCGGAACACATCAGGTAAAGATCGCCCGGCTCCACGCGGTGCTCGTTGACCTCCACCAGCACGGTGTCTTCCACGCCCAGGGCGCGCGTCACCAGGTTCTTGTTCAGGGAGGTCAACGCCTGCTCCGGGGTGATGAGCCCGGCGTCGATCTGCTCCTGGAGCAGCGAATGGTCCTTGGTGATCTGCTGGAGTTCCTGGCCGCGCAGGCGGTAGCAGCGCGAATCGCCGATATGGCCCAGCATCAGGCGCCCGTCCTGGAAGACGCCCACGACCAGCGTGGTGCCCATGCCCGTGTACTGGGGATTGGAGTTGGCCGCGTTGAAAATCGAATGATTGGCGTTTTCCACGCAGATTTCCATCGCCCGGCGCACTTCCTTGGCATTCGCATGCCGGCCGGCCTGGGACAGCCAGCGCCCCATTTCCGACTTGATGAAGGCCACGGCCATGCCGCTGGCGATCTCGCCGGCGTTATAGCCGCCCATGCCGTCCGCCAGGATGCAAAGCCGCGTCGCCGGGTCAAACGCCACCGCATCCTCGTTGTTGTCCCGCGTCAACCCTGGGTCGGTATGTGTACAAATCTCGTAGATCATCTTGTTCGTGTTGTCACTGGGTATCTTTGTCGGCGGCGGGCGGCCTGGAGACAACGGTTTTGTCAAAGGTCTGGGCTGCGCCGGCATTCAAGGCCTGGGTGGCATCATAGGCCCTGGGCTCGGCCGCCTGCGCGGCGGGGGCGGACTGCACCACGGTGGCGTCGAATGTGGCCGCGGGCGCGGCCGGCGGGGCGGCACGGGGCGAAGGTGCGGGGGCGGACAAGGGCGCGCCACCTTCCAGGGCCGCGATGACTTCGCGCAGGTCGGCGGCGAAACGGTCGCCGTCCTGGTAGCGAAGCTCGGGTTTTTTGGCCAGCGACAGCGCGACAACCTCGGCCAGCCGGGCCGGCAGCTCCTTGCGGATGATGCGGATGTCCGGCGCCTCTTCATTGGCGATCTTGTACATCAGCTCGGCCATGGAGTCGCCCCGGAAAGGCAGCACGCCGGCCAGCATCTGGAACAGCATCACCCCCAGCGAATACAGGTCCGAGCGCCCGTCGACCTTCTTGCCGGCGATCTGCTCGGGCGACATGAAGCTGGGCGTGCCCAGCACCAGGCCGGTCTTGGTCTTGCTGGAGTCCGTGATGCGGGCGATGCCGAAGTCGGTCACCTTCACCGTATCGCTGTCGATTTCATACATGATGTTGGCCGGCTTGATGTCCCGGTGCACCACGTTCTGCTTGTGCGCGTAGGCCAGGGCTTCGGCCACCCGCGCCACGATGGACAGCACCTTGGGCACCGGCAACAGGCTTCCGTCCTTGGTGACGTCGGCCAGGTCCTTGCCCTTGAGGAATTCCATCGCGATATAGGCCAGGTCGTGCTCTTCGCCGGCATCGAAAATCGTCACGATGTTCTGGTGCTGCAGGCGCCCGGCCGTCTCGGCCTCGCGGAAGAAACGCTCGCGCGCGTCATCGAGTTCCTCGCCCTCGAACTCCTGGCTCAGCGCCATGGTCTTGATGGCCACGACGCGGCCAATCTTGGGATCCTTGCCAAGGTAGACCACGCCCATGGCGCCCTTGCCCAGCTCTTTTTCCACCTGGTAGCGGCCCAGCATGGGTTTTTCGACGGCGCCGCCGTCCAGCAGCATGGTGCCGCCTGGATGGGAGCCGCCGCCGCCCAGGATAACCGTCTCCGACAGGTTTTTGGCGCGGTTGAGCTTGGACTGCAGGTCCTTGTGGTTCTTGTTGTAGGTGGCCATGTACTCGTACACGGCCTGGGCCTTATTGAACTGCCGCTTGCGCTCGAAATCCAGCGCGAGGTTGTTCATGTTGTCCATCAGCGCGTCGGTGAAGGGCACGCGGCGGAAGCGGTCAAAAGCCATGTCCAGCTGGCCCTGGCCTTGCAGCGCCAGGCCCATCATGCGGTTGGTTTCGGCCGACTCCTCGTCGGACTTCAGCTTGCCGGCCTCTGTCATGAGGAAGCGCTTGGTGGTCAGTGCCAGGTGGCCTATGACCAGAAGCGCGGCGGGGAAGACAAATTTGAGCCAGGTCGCGGCTGCCGACAGCAGGCTGAACTCCACCACCAGCAGCACCAGGAACAGCAGCAAGGTGACGATGGCGGCCTTGCCCGCCGACAACCTGGGCAGGCCGGCGATCAGGTAGCCGGCCACCAGCAGCAAAACGCCCAGCGTGGCCCACACGCCCCAGCCCGGCTGCACAATGAAATGCTCGCTCAGGATGCTGGAAGTGATATGCGCGATGGTTTCCGCCGGCGAAAGCCCGGGGCCGGCCGGGGTCGGGAACTGGGTGCCCACGCCCGCGGCGGTGGCGCCGATGATCACGATCTTGTCCGTGTACTTGGCGGCCGGGATCTTGCCAGAAATCACGTCGTAGAACGAGTCCACCGCGAAAGCGGGCCGTCCGTCCTTGCCCTTGTAGAACTGCGGCAGCATCAAGGCCGATTCGTCGGTCTTGACCATCAGCTTGCCGATCTGCACCGACTCACCCACATTGAGCTTGATGTCCGCCGGCCCAAGGTTCAGGCTCTTGGCCGCCACCAGCAGGCTCATGGAGGGCACGGCCTTGCCGTAGTAATTGATCAGCAGCGGCTCCTGGCGCACGGCGCCGTCCACGTCGGGCAGCTGGTTGAGGTGGGCAATGCCGGCGGCTGCCGCGCCTATCTGCTCGATGGGCTGCTGCCCGCGTATGGCCGGCAGCGAGAAGTTGTTGGTTTCATCCACCGCGCTCTTCAGGGCATAGGCCGGCAGCGGATTGTCGGGGCGGCCCTGCGGCACGCCCAGCTGGAAAACAGAGGGCACCAGGACGTTGCCGGCCTTGCCCATGCTGGCCGCGAGCTTGGCGTCGGTGTCCAGGGCGATTTCGGCCTCGGCGATGACCTTGCCGAGCTGTTCGGGCAGGCCGCCCTGGGCCGCCGTCGCCGGATCGGCGGCCGGGCCGAGCGCTTCCTTCATCTTGCGGATGAACACCAGTCCGCGGTCCGTCTGCGGCTCAAAGAAAAAAGCCGTGTGCGCGATGGTTTTGGCCTTGGCGGCCGAAAGCTGGTCGATCAGCTGCGCATGCACGTCGCGCGGCCAGGGCCAGCGGCCGATATTGGCAATGCTCTGGTCGTCGATGGCGATGATCGCGATGCGCTCGGAAGGCTGGCGCGAGGTACTGGTGCTCGCGAAGTCGTAGTAGCGCCGCTCCAGGGTGCCGAAGAAATCGGTCAGGCCGTGCAGAAAAAGGACGGCCAGCACCACCAGGACCCCGACAAACCAGTCGGCCCGCCAGAACTGACTCAGCTTTCTAGATGATTTGGCCACTACCCGTCCCTTGTCCTGTTTCGCTGTGCATAAGCTAGACGATTTTTAATTGCTTTGTATTACCGGCTGCTGGTGATCGCCGTCGTTTTGGCGCACCAGACGACGCCTGCCGCCTTTTGTTTCGGCAGGTTACAAGTCTCCTGATAGGGGACATTAACAGACGGGGTGCGGCTGGACAAGGGACTTTTGCACGGCAGCCGTGCCCACTGTTGCAAATAAGTGGTATTTCGGCGAATGTGCAAAAGCCCGCGGCATGCGGGCTTCAGGCAAGTGGCGGCCGCCCGTCCCGCAGCCGCGGGACGGACGGGCGGATTTCAGGCGGAAGGGGCTTTTTTCTGCTGCCGTTTGGTGAGATAGGTGCCCAGCGCCACGACCAGCACGGCGCCCAGAATCCCGCCAAAGGTCACGGTTTGCTCGCTGACGGGGCCGAAATAGCCGGCCACTGCCGGGTCGGTCAGCAGCATTTCGCCGGCCAGGAAGCCGAGCAGGGCAGCGCCTATGGTGATGATGATGGGGAAACGCTCCATGACCTTGGTCAGCAGGGTGGCGCCGAAAATGATCAGCGGGATGCTCACCAGCAGGCCCAGGACCAGCAGCGGCAGGTTGCCCTTGGCGGCGGCGGCCACGGCCAGCACATTGTCCAGGCTCATGACCAGGTCGGCGATCAGGATGGTGCGGATGGCGGCGGCCATGCCGTTGATTTCATGGCCTTCACCGTCTTCGTCTTCCTCGCCCTTGAGCAGGTCCACGCCGATGTAGACCAGCAGGATGGCGCCTATGAGCTTCAGGTAGGGCAGGGTCAGCAGCTGGATGGCCACAATGGTCAGCACGATACGCATGACGATGGCCGCCGCGCTGCCCCAGAAGATGGCCTTGCCGCGCTGCTCGGGCTTGAGCGTGCGCGCCGCCATGGCGATCACCACGGCGTTGTCGCCCGACAGCACGATGTTGGCGAGGATGATGGAGCCAAAAGCGCTCCAGAAAAGCGGGGACGCGAGGTCCAGTCCGAAAAACATGGCTATCTCCTGTTATGAATGAAAAAAAGCGCCGTGCAGCGCTTTTTTTGTTTTTGCGAGTTTAGCCCGTATGGGCGCAAGCGGCGTTCGTAGTAATGCTTACGACCGCCGCTCCGGCCTTACAGCCCTTACAGCAGGCCCTTGAGCAGCTTGCCCATTTCCGAGGGGTTGCGCGTCACGGTGAAGCCGCAGGCTTCCATGATGGCCAGCTTGGCGTCGGCCGTGTCGGCGCCGCCGGAGATCAGCGCGCCCGCATGGCCCATGCGCTTGCCGGCCGGAGCCGTCACGCCGGCGATGAAGCCGACGATGGGTTTTTTCATGTTGGCTTTGCACCACTGAGCGGCTTCGGCTTCATCGGGGCCGCCGATTTCGCCGATCATGATGACGGCGTCGGTGTCCGGGTCGTCATTGAAGGCCTTCATCACGTCGATGTGCTTGAGGCCGTTGATCGGATCGCCGCCGATGCCGACGGCGCTGGACTGGCCCAGGCCGATTTCGGTGAGCTGCGCCACGGCTTCGTAGGTCAGCGTGCCGGAGCGGCTGACCACGCCGATGCGGCCCTTGCGGTGGATATGGCCGGGCATGATGCCGATCTTGATTTCATCGGGCGTGATCAGGCCGGGGCAGTTGGGGCCCAGCAGCAGGGTTTTCTTGCCGCCGGCGGCTTCCTTGGCCTTCATGCGGTTGCGCACTTCCAGCATGTCCTTGACCGGAATGCCTTCGGTAATGCAGATCGCCAGGTCCAGGTTGGCCTCCACGGCTTCCCAGATGGCGGCGGCCGCGCCCGCGGGCGGCACATAGATGACGGACACCGTGGCGCCGGTGGCCTTGGCGGCCTCGGTCACGTTGGCGAAAATCGGGATGCCTTCGAAGTCTTCGCCGGCTTTCTTGGGGTTCACACCGGCCACAAAGGCCTCTTTGCCGTTCGCGTAGTCGCGGCACATGCGGGTGTGGAACTGGCCGGTCTTGCCGGTGA
>Ga0102594_1000457_pt1 | contig 39672 bp, 35 predicted proteins | sample AraplaCol_mLB_r2_2_FD_76863 | JGI IMG/M metagenome (GOLD analysis project Ga0102594, IMG submission 76863) | Arabidopsis root microbial communities from North Carolina, USA - plate scrape MF_Col_mLB_r2 (SPADES assembly) (version 2) | ecosystem: Host-associated > Plants > Roots > Endosphere...
CCACCAGCGCCGATGGTACTGCTAACGCGGGAGAGTAGGCCGCCGCCAGTTTTTATTTTATTTTTAAAAATCCTTTATCATAACGATAAAGGATTTTTTTTTGCTTTATACCCAGCTCAGGGTTATGAGTAATGAGCAATGAGTAATAAGCAATGAGTAATAGATAATAGATAATAGATAATAGATAATAGATGCGCGTAATAAGCAATCATCAATTATCATTCATCACTTATCATTCATCACTTATCACTTATCGTCATGTTTCTCCCTAGCCCCGATAGCAATGGTTACCCCGCAGCAGGGGTGTAGGCCCTCCGGCTTCGCGCATGGGACAGCACTAGGCGCGAGGAGTATGAATGAATAGCGGGAAAAAGCTCCTGAAATTTTTTGATTTCTGTTATATTCTAATCAACAGAAGTAAACGAAAATACACAGTCTTTATGCTGGCTGATATTTTTTGATTTGTAATTCACTTTATTCAATTACCGGAGATTTTTTGTTTTTGTATTTTGAAAATTGTGTAACTTAGTAGAATTAAAACAATTACAAATTTAAATATATATAGTATGAAAAAACATTTATTCCCTCTATTTTTACTGTTATTAGGTGTGAATGCACAAGCACAACAGGATTTCTTTGCGATTACAGGAAAAGACACTCAGAGTATTACTTTCAATGATTTTCGTGCCATTGATGGGACTAATGGAACATCAGGAGAGAAGTTTTTTACAGCTGATTCTTCAGCAAAAGTATTTTCACAAACGAGAAAAGGTGTTGTAGCAGAAGACAGAAATTCTTACAATCATTCTCAAGCCGTGACATTAGCAGCTCTTGCATATGATTCTTCGAATAACAATCTGGTTTATATGCCTATGTTTTCTTCAAATATTTACGTTTTGAATCCGAAGACAAAAGAAATTACTTTAGTGGAAAATAAAGTGGCAAGAGTATCATCATGCGATATCAATTCTCATATTACCAGGATGGCAACCGGATATAACGGAAATATTTATGCTGTAAATAATGCGGGAACACAGTTTTTGGAAATAAGAAAAGAAGCGGGACAATATATTGTGAATGATCTTGGAATTATTAAAGATGATGCTTCTAATGGCCGAAATTCCTTTACTGCTATGGAAACCGGTTTCGGAGGTGATATGATTGCTGATGCAGATAATAACTTCTATGTATTTGCTGCTTCAGGGAATGTCTTTAAAGTTGTGACAAAAGATTTGAAAGCTAAATTTATAGGTAAAATTACGGGGATTCCTGATAACTATTCAGTAAATGGTTCTGCAGTAAATGCTCAGGGTAAAGTTGTTGTAGCAAGTGCAAAAGGAGGAGCTTTATATGAGGTTGATCTGGTAACATTGCAGGCTAAGCAGCTTCCGGGAGAACAGGGACTTCATATTTATGATTTGGCAAGTAAATATTTTGCTAATGATAAATCTTCAACGGTTAATACTCTGGCTACAAATCTCGATATTTATCCAACAAGGGTTGATGAGCACTATATCAACGTTCATGTTAACAACAATGTAAAAGGTACCATTAAATTGAATATCTTTGATATGGCAGGCAAAAATGTAATGACTCAGAGCTTATCTGTGAAAGATAGCTCATTGGATGAAAAAGTATACCTTAAAGGATTGGTGACTGGAGCGTATATTGTAAATATTGCTGATGAATCCGGAAAAATAATATTCAACAAGAAGATTCTGGTAACGAGATAATAGTGTACTGTGAATCATCATATAACAACCTTTTCAAATTATTTTGAGAAGGTTTTTTAATGATTATTTGACATCCAATAAGTTTTATTTTTCGATATTAAAATGTACTTTTATAAAAAAATATAGATGAAACTATACTTTAATGTAGGATATATTGTAAATGCCGGAGAAAATTTGCAGCTGGTATTTGGTGAAGAGGAGAATACCTTACATATCCATACTATGTTTTATGCGGAGAATGGTCTATGGAAATGTGAAGTAGACTATTTTTCAAAATCCATTTCCTATCATTATCGAGTAGTGAACGAAAAAGGAGATGTATTGAGGGAAGAATTCGTGGGGCATCATTTGAGCTTTCCACACAATTATAAGGAGTTTATCATTTTTGATGAATGGAATAACAAAAACTTTCCTGAGAATTATTTAAATAACAAAATTCTTTATAATAAACTACACGATTTTATTCCTGAAAAAGTTACGGTTTTAAAAAAACATACCCATCTCTTTAGGATAGAAGCTCCTATTTATAATCCGGATTGGAGGATTGTTCTTTTTGGAAGCACGGCGTCTTTAGGAAACTGGAGCTATGATAATGTTGTTCATCTGAATCAGACAGATTTTGGAATGTGGGAAACTTCTGTTGAAATCCCGGAGAATGAATTTATCCAGTTTAAATATTGTATTTACGATACTAAAGAAAATAGGGTTATCGATGTAGAAACTGGTGAAAACAGATTTACAGTTGCCAATCCAATAAGTGATGTGCTGCAGGTGGTTTCCAATCATTATTTCAGATTTAAAGGATATCAGATGTATCATGATGCTGGAGTGGCAATTCCTGTATTCTCTCTGAGAAGTGAGGATGGATTTGGAGTTGGAGAATTTACAGATATTAAAAAACTGGCAGATTGGACCAAAGAAACCAATCTGGGAATTATTCAGATTCTCCCGATCAATGATACAACTGCTAATTACTCATGGACGGATTCCTATCCATATGCCGCAGTGTCTGTTTATGCTTTGCATCCACAATATATTTCTTTAGAAAACCTTGATTACGCTTTACCGAAAGAACTCGTTAAAGAATATCTGCTTGAAAAAGAGAAGTTAAATGCCTTGGACCTGATTGATTATGAAAAGATGATAGAAGGTAAGTGGAAATATCTGACAGCTGTTTTCAACAAAGAAAAAGACAAAATCTATAAAGACAGGAACTTCAGGAAATTTATCAAGGATAATGAATATTGGCTTGTTCCTTATTCTGCATTCTGTGTTTTGAGAGATAAATATAAAACCCCTAATTTCAACGAGTGGAAGACCCACAAAAAATATATTGCAGGTAAGATCTCACAGTTTTTTACAACGAAAAATAAAGATTATGATACCTCAATGCTTCATGCCTGGGTACAATATCAATTGCACGTACAGCTTAAAGATGCTGTTGATTATACCCATAACCTGGGAGTTTCGTTGAAGGGAGATCTTCCCATCGGAATTTACAGATACTCAGTAGAAGCCTGGACAGAACCGGAATTATTCGGTATGGATTTCCAGGCAGGCGCACCTCCTGACCAGTTTACAGAACTTGGACAAAACTGGGAGTTCCCCACTTACAATTGGGAAGCAATGAAAGCGGACGATTACAAATGGTGGAAAAACAGGTTCAAAGCATTGGAACAGTATTTTGATGCCATGAGAATTGACCATATATTAGGGTTCTTCAGAATATGGAGAATGCCGATTTCTGCTGTACAAGGAATTTTAGGGTACTTTTATCCGGCTGTTCCTATTGTCGTGGATGAATTTAAAGCGTGGCAGATTCCGTTCGATTTTGACAGATATTGTAAGCCTTTTATCAACAATAAGATCTTATGGGATAATTTCGGAGAAGAAAGCGCAAAAGCTCTTGAGTTTATGAACCGTAATGAAGACGGTACTTATACTTTCAAGGAAGAATTTGATACCCAGAGAAAACTTGTTAACTTCTTTAAGAAAAAATCATACGGCTCTCTTGAAGAGAAACTGGTTTCCCTTTGTGCCAATGTTTTGTTTTTAACAGAGGAAAGAAATGGGAAAACAGTTTATCATCCGAGATTCAATGTTTACAATACAGAATCTTATAAATACCTTTCGGAAGCAGAACAAAAGAGTATTTATGACCTCTACCATGATTACTTTTTCAGAAGACAGGACCATTTGTGGTTTGAAAAGGCCATGGAAAAACTTCCGGTCATCCTGAATGCTACCAAAATGCTTATTTGCGGTGAAGATCTTGGAATGGTTCCTGCCTGCGTTCCCATAGTGATGGATGAATTGGCTATTATAGCACTTAAAGTACAAAGAATGCCTTCTGATAATATTCCATTCTATAATCCTAAGAATGCAAATTATATGAATGTAGTGACAGCCTCTTCCCACGACAGTTCAACATTAAGACAATGGTGGAAGGAAGATCCTGTACTCACACAGAAATACTACAATCAACAATTAATACAGTATGGAAAAGCTCCTGAAGATCTCAATCCGCATCTTGCAGAGATCATCATGAAACAACATCTGTATAATGAGGCTATGCTTGCTATTTTCCCGATTCAGGAGTTCCTTGCCACAGATGCAGAGCTTACCAATAAGAAAATGGATAACGAAAGGATCAACAATCCTGCAGTTTTCCCACATTACTGGCGCTACAGAATGCACATCAACCTTGAAGACCTGAAAGAGAAGAAATCTTTCAACCAAAAAATTGCTCATTGGATAAAAGATAGTGGAAGAGCGTAAATTTAACATCTGATTATCAATTAGTTAAAAATATTTTGAAAGAAGTTTAATCTTATGATTTAACTTCTTTTTTTTATTTATATCAAAAAGATAGAATTAAGATATTCTGCTATATATTAACCAATTAACGACTATAGAAATGAAAAAAATATTTTTGGGATTAGCTATTGGGTTAGGCGTTTTGACGTCGGCTCAGCAGTATCCGAATAATGGTTGGGATGATGATGGTTATTATCAGAATGAGGGAGGTTATTACAGTGATGAAGATGACAGAAATTATTTTCCTGACGATTATTATTACAATTATCCTCAGGACTATTATCCAAGTAATTATTACCAAAGCTATTATAACGACTACAGAGGAAGTATTATTAATATCGACTGGAACGGATTTTTCGTTCAGAACAGATTAAGCAGATGGCAGGTGGACCAGATTATGAGATTGAATAATCTGTATGCAAGTTTTAGCTCATGGAATAATTTCTACAGATATAATCCGGACAGATGGTATTATGACAGGTTTTATGCCTTGGAAAGAATTTTAGGACCAAGAGTATTCGTGGTTTTCCAGAATAACTATTACAGAGGTTCCAGCCCAATAGTTTATTTCCAGAATTACAGAAGAACCTATTATGTACCAAGATATACGGTAATGCCGAGATATAGAAATATTAATATCAATATTTACAGGGTAGACCGATCAAGATTCCGAAGAATGGATAATCCTACTTTCGATATTGTCAGAAGAAGCAGCAGACCGGATAACGGTTTCAGAAACACGGGAAACCATGGAAATTCAGGTGGCTTCCGGGGAAATAATGGAAATAACAATAATTCCGGTTTCAGAAATGATAATAACGGCGGTTTCAGAAATAGTAATGGAGGCGGTTTCAGAGGGAATTCTGATAATGGAGGAAACAGAGGAAATAATGATAACGGAGGCTTCAGAAATAGCAATGGAGGTGGCTTCAGAGGAAATAGTGAAGTAAGAAGAGAAGCTCCGAAACGAGAAGATAATGGTGGATTCAGAGGAAACAATGGAGGAGGTTTCAGACAGAGATCTGAAAATTCTGCACCAAGACAGGAGAGCCGTGGGAATAGCGGTGGCGGTTTTAGAGGCAGTTTAGTAAGGAATTAATTTTCATATATTATATTTAAGTGGTGTGAAGGACAGGTTTTTATAATCTGTCCTTTTTTTTGTTCTTTTATTGATTTATTTTTATTAAAATTTAACATTATTTATGAATATGTTAATTTAACTTGTGTTTTAATTCATAATCAAAAAGGTATACTAACAAAATAACAATTAATTAAATTTTAAAAAGATGAAAAAATTAGTTTTAGCAATAGCATTTATCGGAATGGGAAGTTTTGCAATGGCGCAACAAACTACAACTCCACAAGACAGACAGGCAAGAGCAGTTGAAATGAAGCAGAAAATGGAGCAGAGACAGCAGGAACGTCTGGATCAGATGCAAAAGGACCTTAATCTTAACCCATCTCAGGTAACACAGATAAAGGCTCTTCAAGACAAAAGAAAAGCTGAAATGAAGGCTGAGTTCGACAAAAATAAAGTAGACAGACAAGCTAAGATGCAGGAAATGCAGGCCAAAAGAGCACAAATGGATGCTGATATGAAAAAAATTCTTACTCCTGATCAATATGATAAATGGCAGGCTGACAGAAAAGCTAAAGCAGAGAAAATGAAAATGGCTATGAAAGAAAGAAAAATGATGAAAAAGCCGATGAATACAGGAACTGCTGAAGTAAAATAACAGTTTGTAATTTTAGTTTTTTAATGTGTTAAGGATGGATGGTTTTCCATCCTTTTTGTATTAATTTTCTTTAAAACTTTTGATTTCGGGCTTTTATTCCCTATTTTTGACTATAAATTTAATACTTATGGTTAGCGAAAAAATTGCAAAATTAATTAACGAACAAATTGCCCACGAACAATACGCCGCTCAATATTATCTTTCAATGTCTGCATGGTTTTCCGGAAAAGATCTGGATGGAATTGCCAACTATTTCAGAGTACAGAGCAAAGAAGAATTGATGCATGCAGACAAAATGTTTGATTATTTGAATGATGTAGGAGGAGAAATTATCATCGGAGAAATTCCAAAACCTCCACACGAGTTCGAAAACGCGACAGATATTTTTGAGAAAGCATTAGCACATGAGAAAGTGGTAACTAAAAGTATTTTCAATATTGTAAAAAATGCAAACGATGAGGGAGATTTTGCAACAACATCATTCCTGCAGTGGTTCATCAACGAACAGGTAGAAGAAGAAGCGAGTGCTTCTCAATACGTAACAAAAATCAAAATGGTATGTGATAATCCATCCGCATTATATCTTTTTGACCAGGAATTGTCGCAGAGAGTATTTACTCCCAATACAACCGCTTAAGATTGAAAATTCTTCAAAATATAAAACCGTTATCCTCAGGAATAGCGGTTTTTTTGTTAAAACAAGAGTGCTATTTCCTATATGGCTGCCTCTGGATTCTCACAGCGGAAATAAAAACCACCGCTCCCAATACAAAACTTAGAAATAAAGAGTTGGCTATGTTTTCAGCGGGCATATAATGATGCCCTTCTGATGTAACGGGCGGATCTAAACAATCGACAATATTGTAAGTGACCACTGTAGTACATAACATGATGATCAGACTTATAAAAAAGGAGTTTAAATATATTCTCATGGTTGGTTAGTTGTAATCAAAATATAATCGGAGACTATATAATTATATTCATCTTAGAATAAAAATAATAAAACCTTTTCATATTTTGAAAGATTTTTTACAAAAATTGTATAGTAATGTTTTGTAAATGTTCAGATTATAGATAAATGATCTGAGTTTTGAGTACTTTTTTGCCCAAACGTTCGAGAATATTTTTATATCCTTCTACCTGCGCTTCATCCTTCGCTTTTTGTTCACCGGTTTTGAAATCTACAATCATATAACCTTCTTCATTCTTTAAGATACGGTCCGGCCTGAAGATATGGCTTTCTCCTCTTTCAGAGATCATAATATCTTTCTCGTTGATCACTTCCCATTTTTCATCAAAGAATTCTGCATATTTTCTGATAATTTCCTGCAGCGTAACCTGTATCTCATTTTTCTCCTCCAGTGTAATCTGTCCTTCTAAAGCATAACCATCCAATACCTTCACGATGTCATTTTCTGTATTGATCTTTGATAAAAGTTCGTGAACAAATAGCCCGATTCTTACCTTTTCATTTCGCACCTGATAGTTTTTTGAAGGCGTTGCAATCTTGATAGAAGTACTTTTTTCATTAACATTCTTCAGGTTCTGAATATTCTGCGTTTTAAAAGAGGAACTTTTATCTTTCGAATATTTCCTAAGCATTTCAGGATTCACTTCATAAACATCAAACGCATCAGCCTGTTCAGGATTTTTTGTCTGAAGGAATTCCAGAAGCTCAAGATTATTGGAAGTTTTATTCGCTTTTTGAAGATAAAAAAATAATTGTTCAACAGGTCTTGTCGTCGCTACATACTGAAGACATAATCTGTCAATCAGGTTTTTATAAGAATTTTTAGTGTTGAAAAACAGAATTTCATCATCATAAGCTTCCAGGTTTTTGCTGAATTGATTAATGTTGACCGATTTTAAAGCTTCATTCTCATTGGTATCAAACCAGTTGGTAAATTCACTGTCCCGGTTTTTGTTCATCATTGGGATAAAAACAATGGGAAATTCCAGTCCTTTAGACTTGTGGATGGTCATGATCTGGACAGCATCAATATTTTCTGAAGCCTGAATGGTATAGGAAGCAGCTTCTTCATCCCAGTATTTTAAAAACTCTTTGGTACTGGCACCTGCATTCTGCGTAAAGTTGAAAAGCATTTCCAGGAAGTTCAGTAGAAAGTCTGTTTCTTTATTTTCGACAGAGAATTCGTTGATATAATATTCTATAAAATTGTAAAGATTGAATCTCGGGAAGTTGTCCTGTTTAAGCTGCAGTGAATATTTTTGCTGAATAAACTGCAGAATTTCTTCGTGGCCTTCAATATCCAGAATTTCTTTCATTCCTAAAGTAAAATCCGGCATATGAATTTTTCCCAACGTATTCAGATGATACATCATCATGATCAGGCAATGTTTATTCTTTGGATTAAGCTCCCAGCGAAGAAATTCAATAACCGCCTTTAACGTATTGGAAAGTTCCAGAGTAAGACCTTTATCTGAGATCGTTTTGATATTGGTTTCTTCTCCTTTGTAGTTTACCTTTAAACTTCCCAGTTTTTGAGAATAGCTGAAAATATCAAAATTTCCCCGGCAAAGAATAGTGATGTCAGAAAACTTGAAACCATTATCCAGACATTCCTGAATATCTTTCTGCATTCTTTCGGATGTATCGGTATAAAATTCTTCATTCGTAAGATTTTCGATTAGGTTAACCTTAACACGTCCATCCTTTTGGGATTTTGGATTTTGCTCAGCGTCTGCCCCGAAAATATTTTGATGCTCTTCCAGGAGTCCTTCAGAGTGGAAACGGTACAACTCGTTGTTGAATTGTACAATGTTTCTGGCACTTCTCCAGTTGTCTTTTAATACCAGAAGATCAGCTTCCTTTGGTGAAAATTCCTTTTTGTTAATGATATCCAGCATCAGTTTACTTTCGCCGCCACGGAATCTGTAAATACTCTGCTTGGGATCTCCCACCAATGTAAATGAGGTGTATTCGGTAGAAACACTGTGATCTCTCAGCGGAACAAAATTCTGCCACTGCAGTTCTGAGGTATCCTGAAACTCATCAAAGAAATAATGCTGAAATTGTGAACCTACTTTTTCATAAATAAATGCTGATGGTTCATTTTTAAGATTTTCATTGATCAGAATATTAAACTTGGAAAGAAGGACAAGATCATTTTCCTCTTCAATTTTTTGAAGCTCATCCTGAATATCCTTATTTACCTTTAAAGGAAGAAGTGCAGACAAAACTTTCTCTTTCTTTTGAGTCTCAATATACAGAATGATAAGTTTCATCCGGTTGTCCAGAAGCTGATCCAGAATTTCAAAAATCTCAGATTCTTTATGTTTTGACTTTGAAGACGCTCCCTTTCTGTAATTGTTGATCACAGACTCTTCCTGAGTTGTAGGAAAAGGAAAACCGGCTCTCTTCTGTTGATAAAAATCTATAACCTTTGTGAAGAAGCCTCCGATTCCGTTTTTACCCTGAGCAAAATCCTCAATATCAATATTTCTTGATTTGAATAACTTAATGGAACCGGCTGCCAGTTCTGCAGACTGTTTTTTATTGAGAACAATCTCTTTACGAAGCGCATTCTTTATATTCTCATAATTGGCATCGTCAAAACTTTTATTGCTTTTCAGATGCTCGTAGTGAATATCCTTTACAAATTCCTTCGCAGAATCATAAAGATTTTTGTTTAGATTGATTCTCTCATTGTTTTCGAGACTGTAATCTACATAATCCATGAAAGAATTGGAGATCGTTTCATTTTCACCAATCTGATCCAGCATTTTATCTACGGCCTCTATCAGAAACGGCTCAGCTTCAATTTCAAGATTAAAATTTTTAGCCAGTCCCAATTCATAGGAAAAACTTCTTACCAGTCTTGAGTTAAAACGGTCAATCGTTCCGATATTCAGTGTAGAATAATTGTGGAGAACGTAATCCAGCAGTTTTTTAGAACGTTGATGAAGGTCATCAATGGTAATTTTCAGACCCTGTTCTTCAAATGCTTTCTGAATATTTTTCAGATCTGTATTTTCAGCATAATCTTTAGCTGAAAAATTCCCCAACCACGATAAAATTCTTTCCTTCATCTCATTCGCTGCCTTATTGGTGAAAGTCAGGGCGAGAATATTCCTGATCGACTGCTGTTGATTAGGATAGCGGAGACAGATCATCAAAAGCCTTTGTACCAGGGCATATGTTTTCCCGGATCCGGCAGAAGCATTGATGACTGTGTAAGAATTTTGCATTGTTGAAAGAGAATTGAGACTGCAAGTTAGCTAAAATTTAAAAGAAATTTTAACAATTTAATCAGCTGATTTAACAGTTTAGATGGCAAAAATTAAAAAGAAATATTAAAACGCGTTAACTGTGGTTAAACTTATGGGATAAATTAAAAATAATTTTAGCTTTGCTTTATAAAAAATAGCCCGTGAAACTCAAACTATTCTTTTTCTTATCCTTTATTCTTTTTATCCATACCCATGCCCAAAGTTATATATTTGGTAAAATTATTTCCGAAAATGGTACTGAAATGCAGGATGTGAATGTTGTAAATATCAGAACCGATGAAATAGTAGTTTCAAACCGGGATGGCCATTTTATGATTTCCGGAAGACAGGGAGATGAATTACGTTTTATAAAAGCGGGTTATGAACGTCTCACCAAAATAGTTTCTCAGGAAAATACACAGTCTCCTATGAATATAAGTCTTGTACGCCAGACCATTCAGATTCCTGAGGTGGAAATAAAACAAGGGCTTACAGGAAACCTTAAAATTGATTCGAAACTTTATAATAAACCCCAAAAGGTTGAAAAACTGCTCAAAGATATGGATCGGTATATTGCTCAGAAATCAGATCCCAGAATACTGGCCGCAAAACCCGGAGAATTTGTACAGCCGAAAGGGGAAGGTTTTTTTATAGGGAAAGTGAAAAATAAATGGGATGACGTAGATTTAATGAAATATATCAGAGCGAGCCTTGGTGATGATTATTTTACCAATCTTAAAATAGAAAAACCTCTGATAGACCATTTTATTTATTACGTTTTTGCAGGTGGTTTTGAAAGGAAAAAAATTCTGAAATATGGATTCTGCAGTGATGCGGATCTGAACAGATTTCAACGTTTTGTCCTGACAAGAATTTCATCCTATCGTGCTCCACAAACTCAAAGATAATATGAGAACAAAATATATCAAAAGAGTTTTATTGTTTGTGCTTTTTTGTATCGCATCAGAATTATGGGGGCAACAAAAAATATCCGGGAAGGTAATTACAGGTGATGAACTGGATTTAGCACCTGCGCTCGTTGTAAATATTTCGGAAAATAGAAGTGTACTAAGTGATATGTCCGGCAGATTTGAAATCGAAGCCAAAGAAAATGATGAGATCAGATTTGTAAAAGAAGGGTATTATCGTGTTGATAAAAAATTGACCAGAGAAGAGATCAATACTCCGTTCAATATTATCCTGAAGAAAGTGGAAATTCAAATTCCGGAGGTTAAAATTAAGTACAGACCTACCGGAAATCTGGCAAAAGATAATCAGCATTATAATGAATCCAGAAAGCTTCAGAGTTTAAAATCTGATATGGAGGATTATATGAGAAGTCCGTTGATTGAACCCTTACCCAATAATACCACATCAAAAACTTTTACCGGACATGATTTTAATGTGGGCCAGGTAAATCTGTTTGGCGTATTTAATGCTGTATCGGACCTGGTAAAGAAGGCAACAAAACCTAAAATTACCAAAGCGAATTACATTGAAACCCAGGATTTCCTCAGGAGAGTAAGAAATGAAGTGAATCTGAATTTCCTTAAGAAATACGGAATGGATGAAGAACAGATTGAAGCGTTTCTTCTTTATGCGGATAAAACGCGTTCATTGGCGAAAAAATACCGTAAAGATTTTAGTGTCAGTGTCATTGAATATGAACTTAAAGTTGCCTTTGGGGAATACAGTAAAACACATCCCTTAGAAGGAACTCGGGAATAATATATATAAATTAAAAGTTGGCTTATATCACTGAAAATATTGAAATATCACAGAGAAGAATTTTTCTTTTCCTGATGCTTCTTTGCAGTACTTTTGTTTTGTCCCAACAAAAAGTAACGGGACGGATAGTGGATGACAATGGTGAAAATCTGAGTAAGGTAATCGTGATTAATATGGCTACTGATAAGAAAGTATATTCTGATTCCGAAGGTATATTTTCTATTGATGCCAATTCTAATGATGAATTAAGATTTGTAAAAGAAGATTTCAACAGAGTCTCCAGAAAAGTTCTTACCAATGGTACCAACTTGCCTCTGTATATTACGCTTCGCCAGATTCCGAGAGATGTGGGGGAAGTAAAAATTGTAAAAAAACTCACCGGAGATCTGGAAACAGATTCCCGGATTGTAGCTAAAGTAGATAAAGGAGAGCAGGTAAGAGATGCCGTTGGCCTTCCGCAGCCGGTAGGAAAGATGAGAGAGAAGCCGGCAGAAGTGAAAAGTGTTCTTTTACCCATACTTTTTGGAAGCCTCAATGTTCAGGGAGTGTATGATCTGATTAGCGGGAAAGCCCGAAGGCAGAAAAGGCAATACAGATATGATGATCTTCAGGAACATATTACCTGGGTCCGGGACAGAATAGATGATGAATATTTCATCAAAGCCGGAATTCCTGGTGACAGAATTTCAGAATTTATTCAGTTTTCATTTTTAGCAAAACCCCAGGTACGAACCTATGTAAAAGCAAGAAATCTTTCCGGTGTCATGCTGAGGCTGGAAGAAACAGCTCCTCTTTTTATAGAGCGATTAAAACAGAATCAAAAGTAATTTAAATGTTAATAAATTCTTAAAATATTGGAATAGAAATTGATACAATAGTAAATAACAATCCAAATTCACAAATTTTATGGATAAAAACATTTTTGCAGTAGCTATTGCAGCATTAGGTTTTATCGTTGGTCTCGCATTTTTAGGAAACGCAATTAAAAACAGAAATAAATCTGAAAATACCATATCTGTAACAGGTTTAGGAACCAAACAGTTTACATCTGATCTGATCACCTGGTCCGGAAGTTTTTCCAAAAATAATGTGGATCTGAAGTCTGCCTATGATGAGCTGGCAATGGATAGAAAAGTAATCAATGACTATCTGCTGTCAAAGGGAATCCAACAGAAGGAAATCGTATTTTCTTCGGTAGATATTCAGAAACAGTTCAGAAGCTATAATGATTCAAACGGAAATTATGTTCAGGGTGAATTCTCCGGTTATAATCTTACCCAAAAAGTTTCTATTGAAAGTAAGGAGGTAGGAAAAATTGAAAACCTATCCAGAAATATTACCGAAATTATCAACCGCGGTATTGAATTCACTTCTTCTTCACCCGCTTATTTCTACACCAAACTGGCTACAGTGAAACAGGAAATGATTGCCAGTGCAACGAAGGATGCCAAGGAACGTGCTGAAAAAATTGCAGAAAACTCAGGAAGCAGCCTTGGAAATCTTAAAAAAGCAACCATGGGTGTGATTCAGATTACAGCCCCCAACTCCAATGAAGATTATTCTTACGGCGGAACTTTTAATACTTCATCCAAAGAAAAGGAAGCCAGTATTACCATCAAACTGGAATATGAAGTAAATTAATATAAATATCAGTAAAAGAAAAACGCCGGAAAGTTATTCCGGCGTTTTATATTTAAGCATAAATAATTGTATGAATCTCTTTTTTAGCTTCCTCTACATTTTCAGGAGTGTAGTTGGCAAGCAGCCATAAGTTCAAAGATTTTTTTCCTTCACCATAACTAGGCTGTACATGGTTGGTGTCAATCAGACTGAAATTATTTCTCTGATAAAAAGAATACCGTCTTGAAGCATCCTCACTCAATTCTGCAGGCTCAATTTCCAGGATAATACTTGGATAACTTTCCGATAAATGATTCATAATGTGAGATCCGAGTTTTTTACTTCGGAATGCTTCAAACACTTCAAAATGTTCTACGAAAACAAAAGAATCCAGTTTCCATAGGATGAGGTATCCAATAGCTTCAGATTCGTGGATAACAGACATGAATTCTACATAAGGATTTGAAAATAAACTTTCAAACTTATCTTTATCTCTTTGTTCGTCTGCAGGAAAAGTGGTAGTATAAGAAGTATAGATTTCCTGAACTCTACGATCTTGTGCGGAAGTAATTGGTGAAAATTCCATAATTTATAAATCAAAGACACTAGGTCTTCTGGTGATGAATATATCTTTAATCCAAAGGGTGAATGCCAATCCTAAGTAGATCAGAAAGAAAAAACCTGCCGTTGCAAAAGTAGAATAAATAAAGAAAATTCTCAATTTAGAAACAGGAATTCCCAGTTTGGCACCAGTTCTTGTCAGTACACCAAACCACTCTCTTTCCATTTTATGACGGATATTACTCAGCATTTCCGGATTGTTATTTAATAGTTTAATCTAATACTCAAAGTTAAGGATTTTTTTTGATACATTTTTTGCCTGATTTTATCTGTAAAATCATTCTTGTCCGGTTACATTAAAGAATAATTAACAGGTCGCTCCTCTGGAGCTATAATTTTGAAACAAATACGTCCTATTAACAGTCAGCACCCGCTGGAGCTGGATTTGATCCTATCGGGATCTGCTGTTAGTAGAAAAAATGAAGTCTCTGTAAAAAATAAAGCTCCCTAGGAGCGATCTGTTAATTCATGCTGTAAATATTTTCAATGTATTTACTTTTTATCGGATAGTAATGCTGTAGAATATAACTATTCTTTTAAAAGTTTGAAACCGATAGCACAGGATAAACAGTTTTTCGGCTCACAGCAGGTTTTATGATGATAAATAAGACTTTGACTTTCCAGCGCATTGGTAACCCGCACCCCAAGTTTTTTCCAGCTTGTAATGATGGTGTTTTTCTCTCCCGCAACAGACCTGTAAAGCTCAATAATGTCGTCTGCAATCTCTTCCTGATGATATTTGTAATAAGCATATTGTAAGGGGATTACCGTGTTTAAAATAAGAAGATCTACAAAATCTCTACTCAATGTTTTAGGCTGTACTTTGGAAATGCTTCCGAAATTAAAATGAAAATCCCAATACTCAGAGGCTTTTATAGATTGGAAAATACAGTACAGCTGTTCCAAACTTCTCGCTTCCATAATTTTTGAGAATAAGTTCTGATGTTTGTAAAGGTCTGCCAATTGAGACAATCGGATGGTTGGGAAATTGGGAGGTCTTAATCTTAAAAAATTAGGATGGAGCTTTACATCAGAAATGGAAAATTTGCTTTTAATGAAATCAAATTCTCTTTTCCATAGTTTCATCTGGCCATCCTTAGGAATATCCAGCCATCCTGAAATTCCAAATAACAAGGCTTCAAGCTGCAGAGGATTCTGACGGATTTTATTAATAATACTGTAATCTACACTTTCTGCAATCTGCCGGAAAATTGCAGCATTTACTTTTAACCCGAATGAATAAGCAAAACTGTGGAATAAGACGGCCTCAAAATTATTTTTATATTGATGTAAACTCTGTTCAAGTTCTAAAGATTTTTCATCCAGTTTTTTCAGTATACTTTCTTCATAAAAGTTGACAGGCATTTTTTTTGGGTCAAAAATCTTTTCGCAGGCAATAAATTCGTCTCCATTAATAAGTTTCTCGTACTTCCAGACGATATTTTCATCAATATAATTTTGCAGTTCCAAGGTTGGAACCTGCTTTCTGGTAAGTTCATGAATTTCTATGTTGTGTTGAAACACCACATGAAGAATGATATTGCGATAATTGGGGTCCTGGGAATGATTGTGGAAAATCCAGTCTGAAGAGCGTACATGCAGTTCTATATTTCCTGCGAGAAGTAAGCCATTGATTTTGATTTTAGCATCAAGAAAATCGGGTCCTGCATTTTTATTCCATTTTCCGAAATTTATGATCTCAACGGAATTTCCTTCAATATCCTTGAAGTCAAAATAGTTGAAAATCTTATAGTTCCAAAGATATTGAAGTAGTTTTTCCGTCATAAGTGTGACGTAAATATAATAGAAATATTATACTTTCGTCAGCTCCTTATTAAAATTTTCTATAGTTGTTCTATACATTTTCTCATAGATAGGAAGAATGTTTTTCAAATCGAATTTTATTGCCTGATCTTTCGCATTTTGCTTCATTTTGGCTAAAAGCTCATCATTACTCAACAGCTTGATGGTATAGTTGCTCATGGCTTCCACATTTCCGATTTCAGCAAGATATCCTGTTTCTCCCTGAATATTCACCTCAGGAATTCCTCCTGCATTGGAACTGATAACCGGTGTATACGCTGCCATGGCTTCCAAAGCTGCAAGACCAAAACTTTCCTGTTCAGAAGGCAGAAGAAATACATCTGAAAGCTGTAAAATTTTATATAGATCATTTACCTTTCCTAAAAGACGGATTTTGGAAATAAGTTCCGGATTTTCTTCCAGAAACTGATTTACTTTTTCCATGTCAGGACCTTCACCAATGATGATCAGTTTAGATTTAACTTTTCTCTCCACATTTTTAAAGATCTGCAGGACTTCGTCTACACGTTTTACCGGACGAAGGTTGGATACATGGATCAGAATTTTTTCATCCGGATTGGCAAACTGTGTTCTCTGGCACTCAGAGCAGTCATCGAATTCAGAATTATCAATAAAATTGGTAATCACCTGAATCTCTTTTTTGATATTAAAAAACTGAAGAGTATCTTTTTTCAGACTTTCAGAAACTGAAGTAATCGCATCAGACTGATTGATCGAAAATTCTACCGCATGTTTATAACTTGGGTGCTGACCTACAAGGGTAATATCTGTTCCATGCAAAGTAGTCACCAACGGGATATCATTATTATCTTCCTTAAGCATTTGTTTTGCTGTAAAAGCAGCATACGCATAAGGAATGGCATAATGTGCGTGAAGAAGATCCAGTTTGTAAAGATTGACAACCCTATAGATCATCGAACTTAACGCAATATCATATGGCTGGTACTGGAAAAGAGGATAGGTCTGAACATTTACCCTGTGAAAGAAAATATTCGGGTTGGTAATGTCTAATCTTGCAGGAAGTGCAGAACTGATGAAATGTACCTCGTAGCCTTTATTGGCAAGAGACATGCCTAATTCTGTTGCTACAATTCCGCTTCCTCCATAGGTAGGATAGCAAAGTATGCCTATTTTCATTAGATTATTGTTGTTTTAATTTTGTATTATTTGGTGTTTGTCTGGGGAGTTGTATTAAATTCTATACCCATTCCCGGTTTTAACTGGTCATTAACCAATACCGGAAGTTTTCCCCATATTTTTGTTTTTCCGTTTAAAGCATCTGCAGCTGCATTCATAGAATCGTCATTGTTTTCATAAGGAACAAGAACTGTTGAAACTTTTGAGATATCAATATCCTTTAATGCATAAGCACTTCCGAATACATTCAGAATAACATTCTGGTTTTTGGTAAGATCAGAAAGTATTTTTTTGGATTCTGCTGATATTTTATAAGGCTTATAAGCTGTTGAATTGTCTTTGTGGAAACCTATGATCACTGTAGATCCTGCCGGAATAGTTTTAATTTCCCCGGCTTTTTTAATGATAATATTGTTCCCCAATCTGTTGGCGAAAGTCTGGTAAGGAGCTTCTTCAAGAGGAACATAATAAATCTGTTTTCCTTTAAGAGGCAATAATTTCTTTTCATCCTTTAATAAAGTCAATGCATTGGAGTAAAGATTCTGTACCAATTGGGTGTGAGAATCATTATTTAAATCCTTATTGATGTTTTCAGGGTTTTTAGGAGTGTATTGGGTAAGACCAAGAAAATATTTGGTTAACAAGATCTTTTTCACACTTTCTTCCACTCTGGACTGTGGAATTTCTCCTTTATCAATAGCTTTTTGGATCAGTTTTTTACCTTCGGAAACACCTTGTGAGAAAAGCATAATATCATTTCCTGCTTTAAAAGCCATAGCATCCAGTTCGCCCGGTTGGTATTTATTGGCTACAGCGCCCATATTTAAAGCATCTGTAATAATTAAACCTTTATATCCTAATTTATCTTTCAGTAATCCTGTAATAATGTTTTTAGAAACAGAAGCAGGAATTCCCTTTCCTGATTCTAAGCTTGGAACATATAAATGAGCAACCATTACACCACCGATTCCTTTATTCATCAATGCTTTGAAAGGTGCCAGTTCTACGGCGTCAAGCCTTTCAGTACTGTGAGAAACTACAGGAAGATCAAGGTGAGAATCTGTGCTGGTATCTCCGTGTCCCGGAAAGTGTTTGATAGCCGCTAAGATATTGTTATCCTGAAGACCATTAGAATAGGATAGGGCAGAGGTGATGACATTATCCACTTCAGATCCGAAGCTTCTGTTACCGATAATCGGATTATCAGGATTGGTGTTGACATCTACTACAGGAGCGAAATCCCAGTTGATTCCCATTCTGCGGCAATCTTCTGCAATTTTTGCTGCCATCTGATACACAAGATTTTTATCCTGAATAGCACCTAATGTCATGGCCCATGGAAATTTGTGAGCTGTAGCAATTCTCTGATAGATTCCCCATTCTGCATCCATTCCGATCATTAAAGGAACTTTAGACTTTTGTTGAAATTCGTTAACCAGATTGATTTCCCTTGCGGCATCGTCCTGCATTAAAATCAGACCTCCTATTTTATCATTCGTAACAATATTTCTAACCTGGCTGATATAGTCTTCTCCTCTATTGGTATATAATGCCACAATAAAAAGCTGTCCTAGTTTTTCATCCTGAGAAAGATTTTTATAGGTGGTATCAACCCATTGCTGAGCCTTTTTCAGATCTTCCTTAGAAGCATTTTTGGGCTGATACTGGGCTTTCACGTTAGGGCTTATCAGTGCGACAATAAAGAGTGAAGTATATAATAATTTCTTCATGACTTTTTTGAATAAGAACAAAAATACAATTAAAAAAGTGAGGAAAACAAAGTTTTTGAGATTTTTGGTATATGATTTGAATACGCAATATAAATAATAACTAAACTTTACTAAAAATGAAAAAAATACTTCTCTTCTTATTCCTGGGTGCTGTAGGTTTTACCGCTTATAGCTGTGATAATAGTGATGATGTTGTGGTACAAGGTCAGGATAATGATACGTATTCAACAGCTTATGATATTATTCCAAAATTTAATAAACAGGATAGCTATACATATCATTTTGATGACGCATTTAAAAGTCCTTTACTTGAATCTGATGTAGTTCTGATTTATTTACAGACAGGTCTTACCAATAATAATTCTCCAATCTGGAAATTGCTTACTTATACAGAATATCCTAACAATGGTGCTGATAAAGTTGAATACTCATATGACTTCAGTAAGTTTGATATAGGAATTGATGTGAGATCAACTACTGGAGTTAACCTTGATAATAATCCAGTATATTACACGAACAAAAAATTCAGAGTAGTAATTGTTCCTGCAAAAACAGGTACATCTAAGAGTGCAGCTGCTGCTGCAGTTGATTATTCAGACTATAATAGTGTAATCAAATATTACAATATTGATGAGTCTAAAATCAAGACTAAATAATTTAGAAATATCTTTTCAGTTTTTTATAATTAAAAAAGCCTCGGAAGAAATTCTTCCGGGGCTTTTGATTTTTTTATAATTGGTTAGCAGCCTCCTCTAAATCCGCAAGGAACACTAGGATCTGGAGTAGTAACTCTAGGTGGTACAAAATGGGATGGATCATATGTTTTTTTTATTATTTTTATATTCCTTATATCAAGCCACATTGCACTTTGTGGGACATGCGACGCAGGCCTATCTAATGCTTGTTCAGGTAAATAATATATTATAAGGGCATTTTTAGGCTCTAATGTTGAGAAATAGAACGTATAGGTTTTATCTTCATTAGTCCAATGAGTTGTTTTTTCGGTTTTTTGTGTTTTATAATAGTTAGCGGAAACAAATTTCCGTCCAACATTCGGTCTATCAGCGCAAGGGAGATCTCCTGGTATTTGTGGTGAATCTGCTACTTCCAATGCCAAAGTAGCATAAGCTTCGCTTTTATCAATATTAAATAGGTCGTCATCTAATCTGTTATCTCGATTATTGTTTTTAGTAGTATATATATAATCCTCTACGTTAGTAGTTACAATAATCTCATAAGTTTTATTTGGCTCAAAATATTGTTCTATTGAAATTGCATTTGATATTGGGTCATTTACTAAGGTTGTACCTCCTCTTGTTGAGGTAACTATTTTACCACGATTTTCAGCTTTAAGCATAACGCCATGCCAATAATAACTAGTATTATAAGATGGTCTTCGGCGGGGCTTCCCATATCCTCTTATCTGGTAGCCATTTTGTTCTATTGGGTTTGGTCCGTAACATTTTGTTGAAGTAAAATAACTCCCTTGAGGACTTATTAAATCTGTAAAAGAGCATCCCCCATTTTCGTTTATGACACCAGTAGTAAAAGATAAATCCATTATAACTGATTCGGCAGCACTCTTAGCTAAAATATTTTTAGACACCAATGAAAATTCAGTAGTGTTTTTTGGAATTGAATTTTCATCCTGAGAATAAATTAAATCATTGCTATTTGCACAGCCAATTAAAAATAGAGAAGAAATGACGAACAGTGTTTTTTTCATAAAATTATAATTTCATCGCAAAGATAAAACTTTATAAAAAACACACTAATTGGTGAATTGTTATAGAAATGGAATGTTCTACTAATTTCAGTAATTAAAAAACTCCAAAAAAATATATTTCTTGGAGCTTTTTATTATATCTTTTGGAAAATTAATTATCATTGTCATCAAGAAGATGTCCAAAGAAATCTTTTTTTGTCTGCAGGTATCCTTTGCTTATTTCGTTCGCAGGAATCTGTAAGGGTACTCTTGAATTAAGGTGAATATTGCTGTCTACAACATATTTTACCTTTTCAGGATTATTGGTGAGAAGGTTGATATCTTTTACATCCAATAGATTAAGAATTTCAATGGCTACGCCAAAGTTTCTGTCATCTGCAGGAAGTCCCAGTTCAAGATTGGCCTGTACAGTGTCCAAACCTTTTTCCTGCAGGGAATATGCCTTCAGTTTGTTGATGATCCCGATGTTTCTTCCTTCCTGGCGAAGGTAGATGATAATTCCACCGTTTTCATGGATGTATTTCATTGCAGCATCCAATTGTTGGCCGCATTCACATTTTTTTGAATGGAAAACTTCTCCCGTAATACATTCTGAATGGAAACGAACATTGACCGGTTTTGAAAAATCTGTATTTTCAGCAACAATGGCCATATGCGGCATCCAGTCGTTTTCGTTTTCGGAGAAAGCGATCATTCGGAAAGTGCCGTGCTCTGTGGGAACATTGGCTTCCGCCTGAATTTTAATCATTGATAGTTCAATTAGTTTTTAACTTCCTGGCAAAGTATCTTCAATAACAGAAATATTGGTTTTTAAACGCACCAGATATCTGTTGAGAACTTCATCGTCATCTCTGTCAAGATTTTGCCTTAGCTTTTGAATTTTTTTATATGATTTTTCGAAGCTTTTAAGGGCTCTGCTTTTTCCTGCAGAATTGCTGGCATCAATAGCATATAAATAATTCTGAAGACTGTATTTCAAGCTGGTAATCTCCTCATTTAATCCGTTGTTTTTAAACTTGGGAAAAGTAGAGATCATATTTGAAATTTCAGAAGCATTGACATTCTGCTTGATATTGATATTAAAATTCTTCTTTGAGCTTCTGTCTGAATCAGACCCTTTAGCATCACTATAAAAATTATTTGACAACGGAGAAAGATTAAGCTTTTCCGTTGCACAGGAAGATGTTAATATGATAAGTACTCCAAAGAAAAATAGTCGTTTCATTTTTGTTGCCCTTTTTGATAAAGGATTGGGTTAAGACTTTCATCGTTGTACATTTTCATTTGTTTGTACACTTTCATCTTAACATTACCGTTTTCAATATCAGTAAGCAACTGATCTATAGAAGTTGACAGGTCTTCTTTCTGAGTAAGCAGAACATCCAGTTTAGCCCGGCAATTGTTTCTGTGTTCTTCAGAAGCAGATTCTCTATTAGCTTCTAACGACATATGATAAACCTTTAATGCAAGAATTGATAGCCTGTCTACTGCCCAAGCGGGAGTTTCTGTATTTATTTTTGCTTCAGGTTTAGGAGTTATATTTTCAAACTTATTAAGAAACCAGCCATCAATATATTCTACCAGATCAGTTCTTTTCTGATTGGAGGCGTCTATCGTTCTCTTCAGTTGAAGAGCTTCAGCCGGATCAATATTTTCATCTCTAATTATATCTTCCAAATGCCATTGAACGGTATCAATCCAGTTCTTTGCATACAAAATCCGTTCCAAACTATCTTTTTCGAACGGGTTATTAATTAGAGTGTTAACGTCATCAGACACGTGATAGTCTTCAATAGCTTGATTGAAGACTTTCCATGCAGTCTCAGTAAATTTCATTAATTCTACGGAATTTTAGTTGCTGGAAGAATTGTTATTGTTGGAAGCCGATTTGTTGTTTTCAGAACCTGGTTTGTCTTCTTCTTTTACTGCATCTTTAAATTCCTTGATTCCTGAACCTACTCCTCTCATTAATTCCGGAATCTTCTTTCCTCCAAAAAGTAATACCAAAAGTATTGCTACGATAAGGATGTGTTGCCAAGATAAGGCAAGTATTGTTAGTGTATTCATCTCTTAAAATTTTTGCAAAGTTACACTTTTTTTAATATGAAATCCAACCTAATGGATCAACTGGTGTACTTCCGTTCCATACTTGGAAATCAAGTGTATAAGCACCATCAAAATCCTGAGCTATTGTACCTACCGGAGTTCCTGATGAAACCTGCTGTCCTTTGGAAACACTTACATTTCCTAAGTTGGAATAAATGGTAAAATAACTTCCGTGTTTGATGATTACTGTTTTTGTTCCGTCATTGTTGGCTAGAACTGAAGATACTGATCCCGGATACACGGATTTTGCACGCGTACCTGAAGGAACGGAAATTTTGATCCCGTTATTTTCTTCAGTAATATTTTTGAAAACAGGGTGTGGCTGTCTTCCGAAACGGTGAGTAATTTGTCCGGCTCTGTCTGCAGGATAACCCAGTCTTCCTCTGTTATCTGCAAAGCTGTTTCCAGTAGCGGTGGAAACTCCGTAGCTTGTCATGGCTTTGGTCTCAGCTGCTTTTTTCTCTTCTTCTTTTCTTTTTGTAAGAGCGGCTTCTGCTGCTCTTGCTGCAGTTAATTTATCAGCAGCTTCTTTAGCTCTTGCATTCGCCTCATCTGAAGCCTTTTTAGCGGCTACTCTTCTGGCTTCATCTCTTGCATTGGCTTCTGCTTTTGCAGCTTCTTCATTACGTTTTCTTTCTTCCTCAGCTCTTTTTGCTGCAAGATCTGCTGCTCTCTTAGCTTCTGCTTCTGCAAGTCTTCTTTCTCTTTCAAGGGCCTCTGCTCTTGCTTTAGCTTCCGCTTCAATTCTTGCTTTTTCTCTTTCAGCAGCTAATTTTGCTAAACGTATTTTTTCTGCTTCTGCTTTTTTTCTGGCTTCTTCTTCTGCTTTGGCGATTCTGATTTCTTCTGCAATAATAGCTCTGATCTGCCCTTCCAATGCTTTAGACTGAACTTGCTTCTGCTTAAGTTCAGCCGTCAGTTTAGATTCGTTTTTCTTGAAATCAGCTACCAGTTGTTCTTTCTGGGCTCTTTCAGCATTGATTGTTGCCAGATCTTTTTGCTGGTTAACCAACAGATTTTCCTTCGCTTTTACGGAGTTTTGTTTTTGGGCGATGGTTTTTTTGATGAGGTTAGCGGCATCTGTGATTTCAGCTGCTTTTTTATCCTGGTAGTCTGAGTATTGTTTCAGATATTGAACTCTTCGTATGGCTTCTCCTAAATTTTTAGCAGAAAGTATAAAAGTTACTTTGTTCTGTACTCCTTTGTTTTTATAAGCATTCACCAAAACTTCAGCATAGTTTTTTCTTAAAACGGCCAGTTCTTTATTCTGACGGTTGATTTCCAGCTGACGTAAATAGATATCATCTTCAATGAATCTTTTTTCTTTCTGCGTGTTGTTATAAACCTTTTCTCTTAATACCAATTTTTGGTTGACATTAGAGAGATAAGCTACGGAAAGTTTAGATTCACTTCTGGTTTTGGCTAAATCGGTATTTATTTGTGCAATTTGTTTTTTAAGTTCGGCATTCTGCTTTTGCAGCTGTTCTTTGGTCTGCTGTCCCTGGTGCAGTCCGAACATCAAAACACCTATTAAAAAGCTAAATTTTTTAATCATTTAATCTCAATTTTCTTATAACTGGATGGTACAGAATAAGGTGTTTCCATCCTCGAAAAGTCAAATTTCGTATTTTCCATTAAAATCTGACTAGATTTTGAGCCTTTTATAATTATTTTAACATTTTTCGGAAGGCGTATTCCTTCGTATTCATTCCAGTCGCTGTAAGAAACATCCAGCTCGTCTGAAGACAAAATATCTTTTAAATTGACATTTAATAAATCGTAATTAGTGTCGTATTGAAGGGCTATTTGATATTCCCTGTTTTTTTCATCCGTCACAATTTTCTGATTGATGTTAGAAACCATCTTGAATCCCTGTGCGTTTTGGGTCAGGGTAAACTGTTTGTCATTAATTTTCACAAAAGTTCTTCCCATTAATATTTTTTCCAATGATTTATAATCAATGAAATTAACGTTCAGTAAATTATTAAGATAATCAAAATCGGAATCTATATAGGTTTTATTGATCTTGTCCTGTCCTTTTATCCCTTCGGGAGTGGCGATACCTCTGGCTGCATTAATGAACAAAGCTCTGAGATTCATCCATACCTTTTTATCATTTTCAATATAGATCGTAGCATCCAAAGTAGGAACATAGCTTCCTGTTTCTACCTTTATTTTACTGTCTATTTTAATCTGTTCGAATTTAGGCGGAATCAATACATGTTCAAAGAACGTAAATTTATCGCTTACCGGTTCGTTGACGTCTTTTGGATTTCCATTGTCTTTTGTAGTACTAATACTGTCCCGGGTATGATCTGAGTCATTTTGGGCAGTGTTACGGGTCTTACAGGATGATAAGGCGAGAAGTAATAAAAGAAATGGGATCCAGTTTTTCATGTATTTATCTTTTAAATAAAAAATACGTTGCAATATTAACGCCAAACCACACAAAACATTTTGTGTGGCCTGATGATATGATGTTTGAGTTAAATATTTTCCTATCCTTATTTAGATAAAAAATCTAAAACGGAATAATCACCTAAAGAAATTTCTCTGGCAACTCCAAAATATTGTGCAGAATTACCGATCATAGAATTGGAAAGATTTCCATGGTTGATTCTTGTATTTTCCTGGATCAGGGAGTTTTCAATATTAGAGTTCACAACAGTTGTATTGTTTCCTAATGAAACTCCTGGTCCTACTTTTGAATTGGAGATTTTTACGTTTTCCCCAATGAAACAAGGCTGAATAATCAAAGAATTTTCAATCACAGCAGAAGCAGGATGATTCTTCATTTCTTCTCTTTCATACTCAAGGATTTTGCTGTTGGTTTCTACAGTAGCATTTTTGTTACCGCAGTCCATCCAGTCGTTTACTTTTCCAAGGGTAAACTTGGCACCTTTAGCTCTAAGGTTCTCAAGTGCTGTTGTCAATTGATATTCACCTCCGTTTTTAATATCATTGTCCATGATATAGTTGATCTCTTCCATCAGTTTTTCAGCACTGTTGAAATAATAAATACCGATGATGGCAAGATCTGAAACGTAAGTCGTTGGTTTTTCAACAAAGTCAGTAATGAAACCGTAATTATCCAATTTCACTACTCCGAATGCGGATGGATCTTCAACACTTTTCACCCAGATTACACCATCAGAATTTTTGTCCAACTGGAAATCTGCACGGAAAAGAGTATCTGCAAAGGCAATAACGATATCTCCCTGCATAGACTGTTCTGCACATTTGATGGCGTGAGCGGTTCCAAGGGGATCGTTCTGATAATATATACTTCCTTTTGCTCCCAACTTTTCAGCAATCTGAATAAGGGATCTTTCGATCTCAGGTCCAAAATCTCCGATGATAAAAGCTACCTCTTCAATGTTTTCTCCTGCAACTTTAGCGATATCTTCCACTAATCTCTGTACGATAGGTTTTCCTGCAATAGGAATAAGAGGTTTTGGAACTGTCAGTGTATGTGGACGTAATCTGGAACCACGTCCAGCCATTGGGACAATAATTTTCATAAATTATATGTATAAAAGATGTTTTGTTAGTTGTTTTTAATATTTAGGTTAAAGATAATAATTAAAAACCTTTGATAAGTTATGATTTATATCTTTTTAAATAATTGTTTAATAACAATAGGTTTGTGTACAAGCAAAATAAAGACCAAAGTTTAATTCTTTCTGATTCTCGATAGAATCAGGTTTTTCTCAGAATAAATCAAAATTCCGGTAAAGGTCAAAAAGAGCAGGTTACTGGTAATAATGTTATAATTAAGATACTTTACAATGATGAAACTAAAGATGCCAAGCAGTATCAGAAAGAAAGACATTTTCTTCATTCTGTAAGGGATAGGATAGTATTTTTGACCTAAGAGATAGGATACGATCATCATAACAACGTAAGCACCAAAAGTGGCCCATGCAGAACCGATCATACTGTGATAGTAATTTAAAGCAAGAAGGTTGAGTCCTATATTGATCCCTGCGCCAAGCCATGAAATAACAGTTCCCATACTGGTTCTGTCTGTTACTTTATACCATGTTGAAAAATTATAATAGATCCCAAAACAAAGATTGGCAATCACAATAATCGGGATGATATCTATAGCGATCCAATAGGATTTATTTGGAATGAAAACAGCTTTCAGCCAGGAGATATTGGCAATAATCCCTAATGCTACGGCACAGGCGAAAAAGGCAAAATATTCTGCTACTTTGGCATATGTCTTTTTAGCATCGCCTTTATCCATTTGCTTAAAGAAGAAAGGCTCTATACCCATTCTATAAGCGGTAACAAATAATGTCATCAGTACGGCCAGCTTGTAGCAGCCTCCATAAGCGCCGGCTTCTTCATCCGAAATATGATTTCTCTGGATCGATTTATCAAAGTTTTCATTAATCATAAAAGCGAAACCTGCCAGCATAAGCGGAAAGGAATATTTGATCATACGCTTAAACAAAGAAGTCACAAACTGGAATCTTACCTTTAATATGATAGGAAACAGCAATAAAAAGCCAAGTGCACTTCCTGCCAGGTTACTGAAGAACGGGTAGTCTACATTTTGGTCTAATCCCATGCTTTTTGATATACTTTCCGGAATCCAGAAGAATAAAGCAGCGGTAAAAACGGCCTGGAATATAGACTGAACAATTCTTACTGCGGAATATTTGATAGGTTTATTATGAAAACGCAGCCATGCAAAAGGAATAACAAGTAAATTATCAAAAAATGCAATCAGAGCAAACCATCTGATATATTCAGGATTGTCGTGATAGCCTGCATAATCAGCAATAGGCTGATTGAAAAGGTAGCAAAAAGCGAGAAAAACCGTGGACGTTGAAAACAAAAACCAGAATGAAGTATTGAAAGTCTTTTTTTCATTATCATCTTCCGCCGAAAAACGGAAATATGCCGTTTCAAAACCAAAAGAAAGGATGATATTAACAAACGAAATCCATGCATAAAGCTGAGTGAAAATCGCAAAACCTTCATTGGGAATCTTATAGATCAAAAGCGGATTAAGGATGAATAGAATGATTCTTGGGGCTATGGCTCCTACTCCGTAGATGATTGTTTGTCCTAATAGTTTCTTATACAAAGCCGAATTTTTTTGCAAATGTAAAACTTTAAGCATTCGTTTTACGATTTTGGGGTGAATTAAAACTTAAAATCTTAATTTTACAGGGAAATAAATTGAAATGAAAGTTCTTATAAAAAATGTAAATATCGTTAACGAAGGAAAAGTCTTTGAAAGTGATATCCTAATAGACAATGATCTGATTTCTAAAATAGCTGTGGGTATTTCTGAAGATGCAGATCAGATTATTGATGGTTCGGGAAAGTATCTTCTTCCCGGAGTAATAGATGATCAGGTACATTTCCGTGAGCCGGGACTTACTCATAAAGGAGATATTGAAAGTGAATCAAGAGCTGCCATAGCTGGAGGAATAACCAGTTTTATTGATCAGCCGAATACGGTTCCAAATGCTGTTACACAGGAGTTATTAGCCGACAAATATGAGATTGCTTCCCAAAAAGCTTATGCCAACTATGGTTTTATGATGGGAGGGACGAATGATAATCTGGAGGAAGTTTTAAAAACAAACCCTAGAAATGTTCCGGGAATAAAGTTGTTTTTAGGTTCATCTACAGGAAATATGCTTGTTGATAATCCTGAAACATTGGAAAATATTTTCAGTAATACTAAAATGCTGATTGCTGTGCACTGTGAAGATGAAGCAACAATCAAAGCTAATACTCAGAAATACATGGATGAATATGGGGATGATATTCCTGTAAAGTTCCACCACCTGATCAGAAGTGAGGAAGCATGTTATAAATCTTCATCCAAAGCGATTGAGCTTGCGAAAAAAACGGGAGCGAGACTTCACGTTTTCCACCTTTCGACAGCAAAGGAAATGGAACTTTTCCGAAATGATATTCCTTTAAAAGATAAAAAAATCACTGCTGAGGTATGTGTTCATCACCTTACTTTTACCAATGAGGATTATGAAACAAGAGGAGGTCTTATCAAATGGAATCCGGCTGTTAAAACTCAAAAGGATAAAGATGCTCTTTGGGAAGCATTATTAGATGACAGAATCGATGTTATCGCTACAGACCATGCTCCGCATACTGCAGAAGAAAAAAATAATGTATATACAAAATGTCCTTCGGGAGCACCTTTGGTACAGCATTCACTGGTGGTAATGCTTGAAAACTATAAGAACGGTAAAATATCCCTAGAGAAAATTGTTGAAAAGATGGCTCATAATCCTGCTATCCTTTTCAAAGTTGAAAAGAGAGGTTTCGTGAGAGAAGGATATAAAGCGGATCTTGTTTTAGTAGATTTAAATCAGGACTGGACGGTTTCCAAAGAGAATTTACTGTACAAATGTGGCTGGAGCCCACTAGAAGGAATGAATTTCCATTCTAAGGTTACGCATACATTTGTGAACGGACATTTGGTGTATGAAAATGGAAAAATTGCAGAGGAGAAATTCGGAGAGCGATTACTTTTTGAGCCTAGAGATTAATAAGATATAATCAAAGAATATCGTCTCAGATTTAATCTGATATGTTATGATAATTCAATAGGAGTGGGCTTTAGCCCGCTCTTTTATTTCAGATCTTCCATTGGCTTTAGCTAAAAATTATATTAATTGAGAAAAGAAAAGGGAAAATATTGGAGGCATACTTTCCATGAAGTTTTATTTAATTAGTTTTGTGCGAAAAAATAATAATCAATGTATAAGTTCTTTTTAATCTTATTTCTCTCAGTTTCTTTACAGCTTAGCTCACAAATTAATACTCAGTTACTTGCAAATTCTTCATGGACAAGGGTGAAATTCAGTATGCTGGATGGCAGCCGAGACTTATCGCAAATGCCATCACAAGTTTTAGTATGGAAAATAAAAGGAAATAATCTGTGTGAAAATATTGATCCTTGGTTTGTAAATAGAAATAAATGTATCAATTTTAAGCTTGAGAATAACTTGATAAAGTTATCTGATAAGGCATCCTACCAAATTGAAACATTAACACCTGATTCTTTAGTTGTGGTACAAAGAATTGCTGGTATAGATTTTCCGGATAAAATAAAAAGATTCAGGTTTGTAAAAACTTCAGTTCTCGTGAAAAAATTTACAGACAGAGAAAAAAGTGATTCAATTGTAATCAATTCCCGAAATGTAACCCCAACATTGACAAAAAACATAATTAGTGAAATGATGAATGTTTATTTAGACAAAAATTATACCCATGATTTTATCTTGGATGGAGACATTCTAATCTACCCCAACAAACAAGAAGTTGAGGTGAAAATGGATGATAAAAAAAGGACCAGAGGTAACCAAAGAGGAATTGATTTATTCAAAAAGACTTTACAAAATAACTTTAATGTATGGGATATAACAGGATTTGAAAATTTTGAGAAAATTATTATTCCTTATCACTTCTATAGTAAAGCAGAAGCTGGTTCTGGTAGCAGTTTTGCTTTTTATAATAAAGTTTCTGATAATGAGCCTCAAAAGATTATTGTCAAAATAAAAAATAAGTTTGCTTCCACAGATAATTTCAATAAAGGAATGGATGCCCTCAACAAACAAAAGTTTGATAATGCAATTTACTTCTTCAATGAAGCTTATGACAATGACAATACTAATACCGATGCACTATATAATATAGTTTCTATTTCTCTAGCCCAGAATAAATCAGATATTGCATGTACTGCATTGAAAAAATTAAACGATCTGGAACAAACAGAAGGAGCCAAATTGTATAGCGAAAAATGTGCTGAAAAATAATAATCAATAGGAGCGGGCTTTAGCCCGCTCTTTTTATTTCAGATCTTCCATTGGCTTCAGCCAAAACTTATTCTTAGCTCTCGCAGATGTAGGAGATTACGCAGATTTTTTTAATCCAATCATCTGCTCAATCCGCCCAATCTGCGGGAATATCTTACCTTTTCGCTTTATTTCCCATATAGAACGTAAGTTTTCCTCCATTCATAATCTCAGAATGTTTCAGGGTAAAATTTCTGATCTCCTTTCCATTCAAAAGAACTTTCTGAACATATACATTTTTCGGACTTTGGTTGATGGCTTCAATTTCAAAGGTTTTTCCGTTTTCCAGATTGAGTACAGCATTATCAATGGCAGGACTTCCAATTGAATAATCTTCTGAACCTGGTGCTACAGGATAAAATCCTAATGAACTTAAAATATACCATGCACTCATTTGTCCGGCATCATCATTTCCACCCAGTCCATCTGGTGTTGCTTTATACTGCATTTCCAGAATACTGCGGATTTGTGCCTGTGCTTTCCATGGCTGTCCGGCCCAGTTATAGAAATAGGCAACATGGTGAGCAGGTTCATTTCCGTGAACATATCCACCAATAATTCCTTCCCTTGTAATATCTTCAGTGTCTGCAAAGAATTCATCCGGTAAATGCATGGTGAACAACTCATCAAGTTTTGATGTAAATTTTTTCTTTCCACCCATCATCGTGATCAACTCATCAGGATTTTGAGGAACAAAGAAACTGTAGTTCCACGAGTTTCCTTCAATAAAGCCTTGTCCATGGGTACTTAAGACATCGAAATCTTTCTTAAAGCTTCCATCTGCCAGACGTGGACGCATAAACCCGATGGTTTTGTCAAAATTATTTTTCCAGTTTTCAGACCGTTTGATAAACTGATTGTAAATTTCTGTTTTGTTTAAATGTTTTGCAAGCTGAGCAATAGCCCAGTCGTCATAGGCATATTCTAATGTATTGGAAACTGATGTCCCATTTTTTTCGGCTGGAATATATCCAAGATCAATGTATTGTCCGATGCCTTCGTAATTTCTTTTATTAGCTGTTTCTATACATGCTTTCAATGCTTCTTCAGGATTACCGTCATAATTTCCTTTAATAATAGCGTCAGCCACAACGCTTACACTGTGATAGCCGCTCATACACCAGTTGTCATTGGCATAATGTGACCAGATAGGCAGCATTTTCATTGAGAATTGATTATAATGAGCCATCATTGATTTTACCATATCACTGTTCCGCTTAGGCTGGATGATATTAAAAAAAGGATGTAGCGTACGGTAAGTATCCCATAAAGAGAACGTAGTATAATTGGTAAAGCCATCCGCTTTGTGAACATTTTGATCTAACCCTTTATATTCTCCATTCACATCCATATAAGTGGTAGGATTGATAAAGGTATGGTACATGGCGGTATAAAAATTCGTCTTTTCTGCATCAGAACCTTTGATGACAATTTTGTTTAATTCTTTATTCCAGTTGTTTTGAGCTTGAGTTTTGGCCTGATCAAAAGACAGATTTCCGGCTTCTTTTTCCAGGTTTTCCAAAGCATTGGTCTGGCTTACCGGAGAAATGGCAAGTTTTACCTCAATAGCTTCATTTTCATTGGTATCAAAATCAAAATACATTTTCAGATTTTTTCCTGCAATCTCCGGGAAGTTTTTATTCTGATCAAATTTCCGCCAGAATCCTTTGTAAACCTGCTTTTCATCATAATTTTTTTGCCCATAAGATTTAAACGGTTTTGAAAACTTCATCGCAAAATAGACCGTTCTTGTTCTTGCCCAGCCATTAGTCTGACGATAGCCTGTGATGGTATTTCCATTTTCTACACGAACATATGTCCATACATTTTTCCCGTCATAATTGTAAATGCCAGCCATCAGATCCAGAATAATATGAGCCTGGTCAGATTTCGGGAAAGTATAGCGATGAATTCCCACTCTTGGAGTTGCTGTCAGCTCTGCAAGAATATTATGATCATCCAGTTTTACTTTATAATATCCTGCTTCTGCTGTTTCGTTTTGATGAGAAAACCTGCTTCTGTAACCGCTTTCAGGATTGGTTGCTGTTCCAGGATTCAATTGAAGTTTTCCTACGCTAGGCATAATCAGAAAGTCTCCGAGATCAGAATGCCCTGTTCCGCTGAAATGGGTAGAACTAAAGCCTACAATGGTTTTGTCTTCATATCGGTAGCCGGCACAATATTTATAAACCTCACCATTGTATTTTCCGTTAAGTTCATAGGAAATGGTGTCTGTTTCAGGGCTTAGCTGTACCGCACCAAAAGGAACTGTAGCTCCGGGGTAGGTATGACCCATCTTTTCGGTTCCGATCAGAGGATTGACGTATTGGATTAATTTTTCAAATTTTTGAGCATGAAAGTTTGCACTTAAAAGTACCAGAGAAAGAAAAACAATAGACTTTTGACTTTTCATTAATGACAATTTTTCAAAGTTTAAAATTAAGTAAAATCATCATTTGCTGTTATGTTTTAGAGTAAGAAGGGTGTTATTTATTCTTTTTCAGAAAAACGGAAACCTATTCCGTGCAGGTTTTCTATTAAAATATTCTGCTCTTCGGCCAGTACCTTTCGCAATCGGGAAATAAATACATCAAGACTTCGCCCCATAAAGTAATCATCATCACCCCAGATTGCCTTCAAAATATCCTGTCTTTTAACAACAAGATTTTTATGGCGAATAAAGTATAAAAGAAGATCAGATTCTCTTTGAGTAAGAGTAATACTGTTTTCTAAACCTTGCAGTGTATAATTTTTAGGATCAAAATTATATTTGCCAACTTTATATTTCAGAGGAGTCGTATCCGTTTTCTTAGTACGTTTAAGGAAAACTTCAATTTTCAGCATAAGCTCTTCAATACTGAATGGTTTTACCAGATAATCATCAGCACCAATTTTAAGCCCTTTGATCCTGTCTTCTTTTAAAGCTTTGGCAGAAATAAAAATAATAGGAATCTCAGAATTTTTACTTCGAATTTGCTGTGCCACCTCAAACCCATTCATGCCAGGCATCATAATATCCAGCAGACAAATATCGAAATCCTGACTGTTAAATGCTTCCAACGCAGATTCACCATCAGAATAACAGCTGATATCGTAATAACTTTCCAGACTGTCTTCCACCAGAAAAGCTATTGTTTGGTCATCTTCGGCATATAAAATTTTAGATTTCTCCATACTTACACATGATTAATTTGAAAACGGAAAGAAAAGTGTCGTGGTAATTCCATGGTCTTCATTATTCTCTACAGAAATTTTCCAGTGATGCTGCTGAACAACTTTTTTTACATAAAATAATCCCAGCCCGAAACCATTTACTTCTTCACTTCTTTTGGTATGTACCCGGTAAAATTTCTCAAAAATATGAGGAATATTTTTTGCAGGAATCCCCATTCCGTTGTCTTTAAACTTTAAATATAACCCTTTTGAATCTTTATGAGCTGAAATTTTAATGACAGGTTTCATTTCACAATACTTGACAGAGTTATCTAAAAGGTTGTAAATGATATTGGTAAAATGAAATTCATCAGCCATTACTGAAGTGCTGTTTTCAATATCGATTTCGATGCTGAGGTCTTTATTTTTGTGCTGTATGTTATCTGCAATCTCTTGAATAAAAGGGAGTAACAGGATTTTTTGAGGCTTTAATGACAGTCCTGCTGCATCATTTTTAGCAATATTCAATATTTTCTCAATGTGGCTGTTGAGCTTATGACTTTGATTGATGATAATGGAAGTATAGGTCTGCAGTTTGGAATTATTCTGTACCAGTTCCTGTTTATTGAGCGCTTCTGAGGCCAAAAGTATCGAAGATAAAGGCGTCTTAAACTCATGAGTCATATTATTGATAAAATCACGCTGCAGTTCCGAGAACTTTTTCTGCTGAATAATGGTATAAATAGAATACACATACACCAGAAGGATGATGATAAGAGCAAATGTAAGCAGATACCAGAATCTCAATGAACTGATCAGATAAGTGGTTTTATCAGGAAACCGTATGGAAAAGTAATAGATCAGATTTTTATGCTTCGGGAAATTAATTACCTTGTTACTGGGGCTTTCCTGATGGGTTGTCATGTACTTCCCGTATATCATTTTATCACTGTGGCAGTTGTATAATGCATATACATAATCTGTATTGATCTGGAAGCGGGTGAATTCTGTTTTCAGGTAATATTCTAGAACTACGGGATGGAATTCATTGTTGATATTAACCACATAGTAGTCATTGGCAATATTCTGTACAGGATTTTCAGTGTAGGATGTCTTTCCTCCGGAGAGCTTTTCCGCAACTTCCATTAAGGCGATATTAACCTTTTGGTTAAATTTTTTATCTTCAAGATTATAAGCCTGGCGGGTCCACATCAGCTGTGCTACTAATATTCCGATAATAGCAATGAAACCCAGTGTTATGATAATATTGAGTCTTTTTATTTTCATTTCCTGAAACAATATTATCCAAAAATATCTATTTATCTTTTATCATTAACAACTCGTTAACAAATGTTAGACAGCGGTTAACAAGTTGTAATCTCTGTCTGCTTTACATTTGTTACATCGAAAGAAAATAATCAGTTTCAAATATTAAAATTTATACTCATGAAAAAACTAAAAATTACAGCTCTTTTGGCAGTGTTGGCATTCTCTCCTTTTTATGCGAATGTAATTACTGCAGACGCTCCATCTATTGTAAAAATGGTCGCAGATGCTATTAAATGGAAATCAGAATCTATCGATGTAGGAAATATTCCTCAGGGAAAACCGAAATTGATCAGATTTGAATTTACGAATACGAGCTCAAAACCAATCATTATTCAGAATGTGGCTCCTTCTTGCGGATGTACTACAGCAGATTATACAAAAACGCCGATCCAGCCGGGAAAAAAAGGATTTGTAGAAGCCAGCTATAACGCAGCAGCAGTAGGACCGTTTATGAAGACTGTAAACGTTACTACCAGTGACAGCAAAACTCCTAAAACACTTTCTTTCAAAGGAGTAGTAGCTTCTTAATATATTGTTTTAACAAATAAAAATAGCCTGGTAATTGTTATCAGGCTATTTTATTTTTCTATAGTCTGATCTATTTTAAGAATAATATAAAGAATAATTATTTGTAGCATTATTTATCAACCTATTTTACAGGATTGCATTTCAATATTTATTACTTTTAAGAAAAAATATTTTATGAGTCTATATACACAACCTATGCTGCGCGAAGGTGCACTAAAAGATAAAGTAGCAATTGTAACAGGAGGCGGAAGCGGTCTTGGAAAAGCGATGACTAAATACTTTCTTGAACTGGGCGCCAAAGTAGTGATCACTTCCAGAAATCTGGAAAAGCTTCAGACCACAGCTAAGGAACTGGAAGATGAAACAGGAGGAAAAGTACTTTGTGTGGCTTGTGATGTAAGAAACTGGGATGAGGTGGAAGCGATGAAAGAGGCAACACTGAAAGAATTCGGAAAGATTGATATTTTGTTGAATAATGCAGCCGGAAACTTCATTTCTCCAACGGAAAAACTGACGCACTCCGCTTTTGACTCCATTCTCGATATTGTTTTAAAAGGAACAAAAAACTGTACCCTTTCGGTAGGAAAGCACTGGATAGATTCTAAAACTCCGGGAACAGTACTGAATATTGTAACCACCTATGCATGGACAGGCTCTGCTTATGTAGTGCCATCTGCCTGTGCAAAAGCAGGAGTTCTGGCGATGACCAGATCACTGGCAGTAGAATGGGCAAAATACGGAATCCGTTTCAATGCGATTGCTCCTGGACCTTTCCCTACAAAAGGAGCATGGGACAGACTTCTTCCGGGAGATCTTCAGGAGAAATTCGATATGAAGAAAAAAGTTCCGTTGAGAAGAGTAGGAGAACATCAGGAACTTGCCAACCTTGCGGCTTATCTGGTTTCCGATTACTCAGCATATATGAATGGGGAAGTGGTAACCATTGATGGTGGAGAATGGCTTCAGGGAGCTGGAGAGTTCAATATGCTTGAAGCAATTCCCGGTGAAATGTGGGATGCCTTAGAAGCAATGATTAAAGCTAAAAAGTCAAATTAAATTAAACTTATAGTAAAAAAACTCCCGGATGTGTAACAAATCCGGGAGTTTTTTTTACCTATACACTAAATAATACTTTTTCAAATGAATTTTAAACTTCCAATCCTTGTTTCGACGCTTGCAGTTGTCCTTTTTTCAGGATCTGCATATGGACAGCAAACTCCGAACTATGATTATGTAGAAGCATTTAAACCATTCTTCTACCCTCAGACAGGTACGGCAACCCGCTCTGCAAGTGGGCAGCCGGGACATGCTTACTGGCAGAATTCTGCGGATTACCATTTGAATGTCAGCCTGAATGAAACCAAAAAAGAGATTACAGGTACAGCAGAAATTACCTATACCAACAACAGTCCGGATAAATTAGGTTTTCTGTGGCTGCAGCTGGATCAGAACCTGTTTGCGAAAGACTCCAGAGGGAATGGAGTAGTTCCGCTTTCAGGAAGCAGAAATGGAGCTCATGGCGAAGAGTTTAATGGCGGATATACTATTAAATCAGTCAAACTTGATGGCAAAAAAGAAGTAAAATATACCATTACTGATACGAGAATGCAGATTGACCTTCCAAAGGAATTAAAAGCCAATGGAGGAGTTGCAAAAATAGAAATTGAATATTCATTTATTTCTCCGGATTACGGCTCAGACAGAATGGGAATTCAGGATACGAAAAACGGTAAGATATTTACCATGGCGCAATGGTACCCGAGAATGTGCGTGTATGATGATGTGATGGGCTGGAATACACTTCCTTACCTTGGAGCTTCGGAGTTTTATCTGGAATACGGGAATATTACAGCCAATATTACAGTTCCGGCTAATCATTATGTCGTAGCATCCGGAGAACTTCAGAATGAGAAAGAAGTGTACGGTAAAGAGGAAATCAACAGATGGAATGAGGCAAGAAACAGTGATAAAACCGTAATGATCCGTCCTGAGTCTGAAATCGGTAAAAATAAAACATCCGGTACAAAAACCTGGAAATTTAAAATTAATCAGACCAGAGATTTTGCATGGGCATCCTCTGCCGGATTTATTTTAGATGCTGCAAAAATCAATTTACCTAGCGGAAAGAAATCTCTGGCTATTTCAGCTTATCCCGCAGAAAGTGCAGGCGATCAAGCCTGGGGAAGATCTACCGAATATACGAAAGCAGCTATAGAGCATTACTCGAAAAAATGGTATGAATACACGTATCCGGCTGCCACCAATGTAGCAGGGAATGAAGGCGGAATGGAATATCCGGGAATCGTTTTCTGTCATATGGATTCTAAAGGAGAAGATCTTTGGGGTGTTACAGACCATGAATTCGGGCACAACTGGTTTCCTATGATCGTTGGATCTAACGAGCGATTATTCGCCTGGATGGACGAAGGATTCAATACATTCATTAACGGACTTTCCACCGAAGCTTTCAATAAAGGTGAATATTATCGTAAACCGAATCTGGCAAGATCAGGAACATATTTGCTGACAGACAGCCTGGAGCCGGTAATGGTAGGGCCGGATAATATGAAAGAAAGAAGTATTGGTGCTTTAGCTTATTTTAAACCGGGAACAGGATTAGAGGTTTTAAGAGAAACAATTCTGGGACCTGAGAAATTTGACAAAGCTTTCAGAACCTATATAGATCGCTGGGCATTTAAACATCCTACACCATGGGATTTCTTCCACACCATGGAAAATGTTTCCGGAGAGGAACTGAACTGGTTCTGGAGAGGATGGTTCTTTAACAAATGGAAAATTGATCAGGCTGTTAAAAATGTAAAATATATCAATGGTGACTTTAAAAACGGAGTTCAGATTACGGTTGAAAATATTGGACAAATGCCAATGCCTACAACGGTACAGATCAAATTCAAAGACGGAACGGCGCAGACAGTAAAAGTTCCTGTTGAGGTCTGGAAAAGAAATACAGAATGGACATTCAAGGTAGATTCTAACAAGGAAATTGATGAGGTGAAGTTGGATCCGAATTCAGTAGTTCCTGATATCAACCTGGAAAACAATAGCAAAAAACCTTCATAGAGATATTGGATATATATCTATAATTTAGATGTAACGCAAAGATCTGATATGCGATGTTTAATTTTTAAGGGGGCAAAGATGATATCAATGGAATTGATTCTTTCTAAGCGTGAGCATATTCATGCAGCTTCATCAGCAACTTGTTGCTTTCTTAGCTTACTTAAGAATAATAAGAAATCATTATCATCTCTGCGTCTATAAAATAGATCTCTGCAATATGCATTATAAAAGCCTGAACTTACCACTGTAAGTTCAGGCTTTTTATTTTTTAGGGTGTTTTTCCTGAACAGGTTGAGGTGTTCTCCTGAAATGTTTTGATGGTCAGTGATCTAATTTTGTCCCACAATATTAATCAAAAACAAAAAACATGGAAACATTAAAATCGGTGCTGGAAGCAAGCCACGCCAAAAAAACAAAAAATGAGTTAATTGATCTTTTATCAGGAGTAGAAAAAGTGCTGACCCCGGCAGTCTACGAAAAAGTATCAGGAATTGAAACTTCAGAACTGAGTTCACTGACGAATAAAGAACTGTTAGCAATTGTAGACGAATTCAAAAAGAACTATGATGAAAAGTGGGAAAAATCTTTCTCAGGTGCCTCTTCAGAGATCATGAAACTGATTGCCGGTAGAATGGCTGCCGATGACGAGATTTTCAGAACTTCTGATGCTGCCAGTGCAGATTTTGCAGCAGAATTGGGAAGTATCGACTTTGCCACCATTATTGG
>Ga0102594_1000508_pt1 | contig 36365 bp, 49 predicted proteins | sample AraplaCol_mLB_r2_2_FD_76863 | JGI IMG/M metagenome (GOLD analysis project Ga0102594, IMG submission 76863) | Arabidopsis root microbial communities from North Carolina, USA - plate scrape MF_Col_mLB_r2 (SPADES assembly) (version 2) | ecosystem: Host-associated > Plants > Roots > Endosphere...
CCAGGTGTCTCGCCAATCATCCGGCCTGAGATCGATGCGCGAGACGCGCCCCTCGGTGTAGCGCTCGATCTGAACGCACCGATCCGGTCGCGGCTTTACTCCGTGCACCCACTGATTAATCAGCGACTGGGACACGCCGATCGCTTCCGCGACCTCCTGCTGCGTCAGCCCCGCCTGTTTTAGGTAGGTATGAAGATCCATGGAGCGCGATATTAGAAGTTCTAATCCCTATGGTCAAGAGAACTTCTGATTGGCTTGTCCTAGGTTTAAGTAGAGATCCTAATAAAATACCGCTATGGCTACCGTAACCAAACGCCCCCTGACCGATGAAGAGAAGGCCGAAGCCTCACGCTTGAATGAGGCTTGGCAGTCATACAAGACTACCGCGTCTGAGCGAGGAGAGAGCGCGACCCAAGTGTGGCTAGGATCGGTCACAAATCTAGGCGGGCAAAGCGCTGTAGGGCAATACCTGCGCGGAATCATCCCCCTGAATCTGCGCGCCTTAACGGCCATTTGTGCAGCCATCGGCGCAGATCCGCACATCATCAGCCCACGGCTGACTGCATCGTTGTCAGGACTTGGCAAGAATCACCAGATTAGGGAAAACCCTACAAACGGTGAAAGAAATGCTAATGGTGCAGCGGCTTACAATCCCCCTACATCGGGAGACAACTTCGAGGCAGGCCCAGACCTTCGCCCGAGGCGATACCCCGAAATTTCTTGGGTTCAAGCGGGTAGGTGGACAGTGATTGGCGAAAATTTCGTACCGGACGATGCCGTTGGGTGGCATATGTGCCCGGTCGACCTTGGGGAAAAAGGGTTCGTTGTGCGGGTCAAAGGCGTGTCGATGACAGCGCCTGCAGAATCGCGTTATTCATTTCCGGAGGGGACACTGCTGTTCATCAATCCGGATGCGGAGCCTGTGCCTGGAAAGTTCGTGGTGGTCGCGCGCAATGGCAACGAGGCCACATTCAAGCGGCTGATGCAGGTTGAGGGCGAGCTGTTCCTTGAGGCCCTGAATCCAGCTTGGCCGAATCGCTACATTCGCCTGGAGCCGGATCACCACATCTGTGGCGTGGTCGTGTTCTCCGGCATGACCCTCTAAGACGACGCCCTAGCCGCGGGTCTTGCTGCGCACCGCCGTCACGGTGCCCTCTAACAGGTCGAGAAATGCCGCTGCCGCGGCCTCGGCCTGCTTCGTCCATAGACCCTTGCGGTCGAGTTCCCCGATACGCTGCGCCAGGCGCACCGCTGCCTTGCTTTGCTGCACGGGCTCGCTCTTTTCGTCGAGCAACTTCCCGACCGTGATCCCGAACACGTCTGCGAGCGCACGCGCGCGTCGACCAGGCACACCGCCCCTCGCCTTCCAGTTTGTGACGACATTCGTCGAGACGTTGAGCCGCCCAGCGAGCCACGTCTGCGAACGGTCCGCCTCATTCAGCAACGCCTGAATGCGAACCCAAGGGATCATCACTTTTTCGTCCATAAGGCGCGACGGTAGCGATAAACCGCTCGCCGCTGTACAACATTCTGTGTTGTCGTTCTGACACAAATTGTTACCGCTAGACTTACTGCGCCCCTTTGAATGTGCGCAATCAGATGCATTCAAGAGCGTTTCTACTAAACAACACTTCTTGGTCGATCTGAATCTTTTTTAAGTCTCAGTTAAGCATCATTAGCGCAACTCATAGCGCACATATTAGAAATACTCTTGCGCCTTTTAATCAGAACTTCTAATATTCGCTCCACCCTTTCTACTGGAGAGCGAAGTGATCAAGAAGTACTGCAAGCGTGGCCTGCCCCTCTACATCGCCCTGATTTCCGCTGCCCTGTTCGCACATGCCGCGGCCCTGCAATGGGACGCACAAGCCGAAGACGATCAGCAGCAGAGCACCCCGACCCTCACCCGCCACGCGTGAGATGACCAAGCGGGCCGCGCCTTTCTCGAACGACGCACTGATGGCGGAATTCATCCGCCTCAAGGGAAGCGGTCGACCGGAAGACGCGATCCGCACGGCTCACATCCGCCTGCAGCTGATCGATTCCATCCGCAGGCGGCTCCGCGCGAAACCAGCCCCTCGCCGGCGCCAAGCCCCAGCCGTAGACCTCAAGCGACGCCAGGCGAACGACATCGATTAAGGATCCCATCATGCTGATCGGAATCACCGGCCGCCCCGGCGCCGGGCAAGACGCTGCAGCCGACTATCTCGCCGGCAACGAGCACCGCTTCACTATCGTCAGCTTTGACCGCCCGCTGCGCGCCATGCTGCGCACCAGCTTTAATCTCACCGAAGCGCATTTCCAGCCCGACCTCTACCACGTAACCGTGGCCGGCCCGAACAAGACGCCGGCCAGGCTGTTGCAAGCATTGCGCTGGGAAAGGATCCGCACCAACGCCGAGCCGGAAACGCTGCTCGATCCAGTGCGCGAAGCCCTCGCCGAAGCGCGAGCCCGCAATGTCGACGTGGTGATCCCCGATGTCTACACCGAGGCCGAGGCCGCACTGGTGCGCGAGTTCGGCGGCCAACTGCTGCACGTCATCAACAAGACCGCATCTGATCTCGGCCCGGATCCGCGCATCAAGCTGCGCGAGCTGGAGCGCGAGCTGCTCGTGCCCGCTGACCTGTTCAAGTTGTACGACGCGCTCGATGCGATCGTCGGCGAGGAAGCATTCTGCGAGGCCCTGTCATGAGCACGCGCCGCGATCACGCGATTCGACGCGGCACCGCCCCGACGATCGCCGCTGACAAGCAAAAGCTACAGCTGGAGCTGTACGACGGCATTGCCGCCCTTTTCCTCGACCCGAAGGAATCGAGCTATGCGCGCGTGGCCCGCATGGTGTCGATCGTTCGCCAGGCGATGGCACAGCAAAAGCTCACCACGTACGACGCGCAGATCCGCTCTGCCCAACGCGCGCTCGATGACATCTTCGATCGCTGGGAAGACATCTGCGAAGTGCGCGTGCTCGATCTCGAAAAGAAGACGCTCCGTGCTGCAGCGCCGGCGCTGGCCGAGGCGATCGACAAGGCATCGTATCGCTCGCTCCAGATCGCCCGCGATCGCACCGAGGCGGAGATGACAGTGCAAGGCGCCCCGCGCGCCGACCATCCCTTTATGGAGCGCCCACAATGACCCGGGCCCAACGCCAGCAGCGCCGGGATCCGGCGCCCTCGCCCGCCAGCATTGGCGCGCGAATCCCCAACGAAACCGCCATCCGCCTGGCAGCCACCTCGCGCCCGCAATCGAAGTTTCGCAGCACGCAACGCACGCACGTCGACGACATCGCCACCGACAAGTTGGCAGCAGCGATCAAGGCGCGATTCGCGCAGCTGCGCGCGCCGGGCTTCGATTGGGATGACCCTCGCAAGTTTTCGCCGGAGCTGCTCGCCAGCATGCTCGGCGAAGCGATCTGCTCTGGCGACGTGGCGCTGGTCGGCGCCATCGCGGCCACACTGCATTCGCGCATCACAGATGCACGAACTATTGCCGAGCACGCCATGCGCGCGTTCCTGCGCGGCTCGTGCCACGACCAGGCACAGCACATTGCCGAGCTGCAGGCCAAGGTGAAGCAACTGCAGGGGGCCAACGATGAATAGAGCCGGGCTCCTCGACCTTTTCCCCGAGGTGCGCGAGAGCGCAGAGTTTTGGTCTACGCGCGAGTGGAAAATATGGGCCGTGGACATGATCGCCGGCCCGACCAAGCGACCGACCTACAACACCACGCGCTACGTTCGCGCCCGGACGGCCGAGGCCGCTGTCGCATGCGTGAAGCGCAATCTGGTCGCACGGCCGCCGCGCGGTACGCGATTCACCGCCCGTCTGGCTACATGGCGCGAGCTTGGCTGCGTGAGGACCGCAGCATGATCCGCCAAAGCGATCTTTTCCTCGTGCCGTCCGCCCCGCGTATCGACGCAACTCGATACGAAGCCTGGCCGTTTCCAGGCCTCACAGCACACGAGACGGCTCAATCGGTTCTAGCCCAAAGCGCCGCATACAAGAGCGCAATCGCAGCCACCATTCTCTCCGGGACCGCCGACCTCCTCACCGAAAGCATGGTGCGAGCCGCTATCCCACAGGATTGGCAGGACGCGCTAGGACGATTCTGCCACGCCTCACTCTGCCAACGGGAGGCGGAGCTGCACGGGATTCGCCTCAAACACGTCCCGCATGACGGCGGCGGCTTCCATGTCGAATACCGCACGGGGGCAGCATGACCCAGCCACGCGAATGGCTCGCAGCCATCACCAGCCCCTCGCGCGGAATCATGGACATGACGCCTGGCGCGTGGAACCACAGCCCGCCATATGTCGAACGGGTCCGCGTGCGTGAAGTTCTGCCCGATGAGCCGTCGACGATCGTTGCGGCTGCAGCCGCTGGCAGCAGCGATACCGCCGCCGCTATCCACGCCGCTATGACAGATCTCGCGCGCGAGCTGGGCTGCGCATGGAGCGATGTCATCCCGCACAACGCCGGACTTTTCATTCCCGGCCAGGCGCAGGCCTGCGCCGATCCCGTTGACGCTATCCGCCGGCTTTTTGCGCACGTCTACGCCGGCGGTCACGTCCTGCGTCCGCCGACGCTTTCGCCCAGCACACCGGGCCACTCTCGCGCAAGCAAAGCAGACCCCTCTCCTATCGAAGTTGACCCGCGCCAGGAGGCGCTTTTCGAGGCATGACCATGACGCCAACACTGCAAAGTAAGACAGGATACGGATCACCCACCAATGTCGCGCAACGTATCCGCGAGTGGCTGGGCAAGTACGCAGGAGAAAACAGCGCCTCACTGCTGCTCTATGAAGCAATGAAGGCGCTCGATCAAGCCGCCCTCGCCGCCCCGGCAGAGCCTGCGGTCGCTGGGTTCAGCGCCCGGCAGTTGCGCACTATTGACTGCGTCAATTCGTGGCTGAAAGATGCCAAGTTGCCGCTCTACGCCGCCATCCCGGCAGAGTGCACCTGCCCGTCTGGGAACGGCTCACTGCGGCACCCCTGCCCGGCTCATCCGGCAGGCGCGGCGGACAAGGCCCGCGACTTCGAGCTGGATATGTATCGCTCGCTCTACGGCACGCAGGCGCCGACCAACGCTGTCACGGACGTGCTAGCTGAGCGACGTCGGCAGATAGAGGCGGAAGGCTGGACGCCGGAGCACGACGATGAGCATCGCGACTACTCCCTGTCATTCGCGGCCGGTTGCTATGCCATGTTCACGATGGCCTACCCGGCCGGGGATCCGCCGCCGCACTGGCCGTGGCCCGCTGAATGGTGGAAGCCAAAGGACCGTCGCAGCAACCTTGTGCGCGCATGCGCTTTGATCCTTGCCGAGATCGAGCGACTGGACCGTGCGACGAATGCAGCCTCAATCGCGGTCGACCATCCGGGGAATAGCGATGCGTGAGCACCCGATCCTTTTTAAAAGCGCACTCGTTGCGCGCATCCTTTCCGGTCAGAAAACGCAGACTCGTCGCACCAATGGCCTGGACTACTTTTCGCAGAACGACCCCGATAATTGGCACGCACGTTTCTGGGATGGCTTTGCCTACTTCCATTACAAAAATTGCCCTACCGAGCGCGAGGTGCGCTGCCCTTACGGTAAGGCTGGTGATCGGCTGTGGGTTCGAGAAACGTGGCAACACAGCAATTTTCCGCTTGGCCCATACGAACCCGATTGCGATGTGTTCTATCGAGCCGACTTTCTAGACGATCCCCTTGGACCGGATCTCGAACGTTCGCACGATGGAATCCGCCGCAAATGGCGCAGCCCGCTGCATATGCCGCGCAGCGCTTGCCGCCTCTTACTGGAAGTCACACGCGTTCGCATCGAGCGCCTACGGGATTGCAGCGAGGCTGATGCTAGCGCGGAAGGTCTCCATGCCTGGCGCACCACCGGCGCAGACGGCTATGAGGACGACGGGCAGTCGGCTCTCGAACTATTCTCCGACCTCTGGGACAACATCAACGGCGCCGGCTCCTGGACTGCCAACCCATGGGTGTGGGCCGTCGAGTTCCGGAGGATTCAGCCGTGACCACCCCTACCCTGGCCCGCACCGCGGCTATCCTTTGCAGCCGCGCCGACTTCCACCAATTCCTTGCGGATCGGTATCCCTCATCATGGAATCGTTGCACCCTGCTTTCGTACACGGAAAAAGCCACAAGTGTCGTACGCGAAATTTGCGGTGTTCAATCACGGAAAGAGCTGGACACGGACCGGGAGGCCAAACGCCGATATGACCAACACATCGGCCTTCCATTCAGCACTTGGCTTTCGCAGCGCTGAAATTCTCGCGTCCGTGGCGTGACAGCAACGCCACCCCGAAAAAGTGTCCCCAAGTGGGACACTTTTTTATTTGTCGCTTGTCATTCACGTTTCCACCGCCTATCGTTCACGCGAGTCAACTACACCGCACACGAAAACATGAACGATCAAACGAAGCGCGCCAAGGTCATCGCAATCGTCAACCATAAGGGCGGCTGCGGCAAGACGACCACTACCGTCAATCTGGCCAGTGAATTCGCGCGCCAAGGGAACAACGTCCTGGTCGTGGACATGGACCCGCAGGCGAATGCCACGTTGCACATCGGCAAAGTCCACCCAGCCAAGGTCGCCCACTCCACGGCCGAGCTGCTCACTGGCGACAACTCAGTCCTCCCCCTCGCCGTCCAGGATGAAACCACAATCGAAGGCGTCAGCCTGATCGCCGGCAGCTTGGCTCTCGGCAAGGCCGAGGACGATCTCAAAGACCTCTCCACCCGCCCTAGCGAGGAATTGCGCGACAAGCTGCAGCCCGCCATGGCCGTGTATGACGTGATCCTGATCGACTGCCCGCCAAGTATCAAACTCCTGTCGAGCAACGCTCTCGCCGCGGCCACACACGTCATCGTGCCCATCGAGGCCGGCGACCAGTACGGCCTCTACGGTGCCGAGGATTTGCTGAAAAAGGTCTCACAGATCCGGCGCATCAATCCAGATCTCGAAATGCTAGGCGCCCTGCTGATCAAGTACGACGACCGCCAGACAATCTGCAAGCTGCTCGCCAACCAGGCCGAAAAGACTTTCGGCAAGCTGCTGCCGGAGAAGATCTCCCAGGGCACTGCCGTCAAGCAAGCTGCCGTCATGAAGACCAGCGCGCACGGCGTCGACCGCAGCTCCAAGCCGGCCCGTCAATTCCGTCAGCTGGCCGCAGCTATCGCCAAGCAGCTGCAGCTCAAGGTTAGCGACGACGCGCTGGCCGAGGAGGCAACAGCGTGAGCAGCAAGAACCTGAAAGCACTGCTTGCACAGCAGGCCGAACTGAACCAGAAGAGCCATCGCGAGGCGGACTACAGCGATGACTTCGATGTCGGGCGCCGACACACCAAGATCCCGCTGGAGCAAATCACAGTCGGCAGCTACCAGCCGCGGCTGACATTCTCGGAAGAGAAGCTGCGCGCCCTGGCAGACTCCATTGCCGAGGTGGGCCTCACTCAACCCGTCACCGTCCGTCCATTTGGAAATGGTTACGAGCTTATCTGCGGCGAGCGGCGCCTGCGCGCCCATAGGCTGCTAAATAAGCCGACCATCGAGGCCATCGTAGTGGACGTGGATGAGGGCACAGCCGCTGCAATGGCCCTGTCCGAGAATATTGATCGGGAAGACCTAACCGATTGGGAGATCGCCGCGGGCATCAGGAGACTAGAGGTTAAGTATCCGAAGCGCGCCCACCTGGCGAAAGCCCTCAACTTGGCACGGTCAGAACTCTATCGCTATCTCGCATTCCACGACCTACCCGATTCGGTGAAAGCGCGCCTACAACTGAAGCCTGACTTGATTGGCCGCCGAGCCGCCAGCGAACTGGCGCAAGCCCTCAAGCAGAATCCGGACCTCACCGACCGATTGGGCGAGGCGCTGGACAAGATCGCGATGGGCGAACTGGAGCAGGGCGGGCTTATTAGCTTCCTGGAGCAGCCGCGATCAGCAAATACCCAGCAAGAGGGCGTGCAGAGCGAGAAGCCAGCCAAGACGCCCAGCAGCAAGCCTACGACATACCTGACTCGCGGCGAGGCTCGCATTGGCTCAATTGCTCGCACCTCAACGCAATTCGTGATCAAGCTTTCCAACGAGGCTCTGCCTGAGGAGAAGGCGGCAAAGCTCCAAGAATTCCTCCGAGAGCTACTGGAAGAGGGGACCTAAAAAGTGTCCCCAGGTGAGACACTTTTTCGCATATGTGGGGGCGCGCCCACTGTGGATAAAGCCTGTGGATAGAAGCACTTTTCCCCGCATATGTGGGGGCGCGTGGTCGCATATGTGGGGGCGCTCAAATCGCATATGTGGGGGCGATTTGTCGCATATGTGGGGGCTACGCGCGCATATGTGGGGGCGGAATTCGGGCCTAAGTGATTGTCTCTACGAGAAAAATTGCCCGCGCTAGTTATTGCTTTTAGGGGTAGGTTTACTTTTAGCTTTGCTAGTAGGGCACATCGCTACAGTGGACAACCCTACGGTTGCCCACGTTTCGCGATGCGCTCGACCAGCCGAGTAGAAACACAACATCAAAACAGAGTGCCCCCACATATGCGAAGGGGGTGCGGACACCGTGCTATGGTGCTAACCGACACGATGAGGAGGGGTGTTCCTGCGATGGACGACGAGACATCCGACGCATTCGAATTGACGCTATCGCCGATAGAAACGCCCGCAAAGCCCAAGCGGAAGCGTACCTATGCGTCACGCAATGCCATCACCCCCAGCATTGACAGCCGCCTGGTCGAAGAAGCCCGCGCTATCGAGGCCGAAGACGCTTTTCGCGCGGGTACAACGGGATACTTGGGCCGCACGCTGGTACAAGCCACTTTGCCGTACCGAGAGCCGCTCCGATCACTGGAAGTTTGGGAGCGAACCGTTGGCGAGACCAGCTTGATCATCAAGCAAGGTCACGCGAAAAACAGAGCAGGGGAGTGGGAGCGTGTCGGGTTTCCGTACGGCTCTTATCCGCGGTTGATGCTCGCATGGATTGGGGCGGAAATTGTGCGCACCAACGAACGCACGATCATCCTTGGCGACAGCCTGTCTGCTTTCATGGCCGAGCTGGGCATTGGCGAACACCGCAGCGGTGGGAAGAACGGTGCGCGGACCCGTCTGCGTGACCAGATGATGCGGTTATTTCTGGCCGACATTTCCGCACAGATAGGAGGCGCGTCGGTAGATGAAAATCTGCGGATGCGAAAGCTGGATGTTGTCAAAGACGCTGATCTTTGGTGGTCGACCAACAATCCCGGCCAAGCGGGCCTGTGGCAGTCCAGCATAGTCCTAGGCGAGCGTTTTTTTGAAGAAACGAAGGCGAACCCGGTGCCGGTCGATTTGCGCGCCCTGCGAGCCTTGAGATCCTCTCCCATGGCGCTAGACCTCTACAGCTGGATGACATACCGCTATTTCTCCCTAAGCAAACCAACCACGGTGCCGTGGGATGCCGTCTTTCACCAGTTCGGCAGCGAGTACAAGACCGTGAAGAAATTCCGAGAGAATTTCCTGCCCGCCCTCAAAAAGGTGGTGACGGTGTATCCACAAGCCAAGGTCACTCCCAAGCCGAGCGGGCTTTTCATGGAACCGTCATTGACCAGCGTCCCGAAAAAAATCAAAGACTGGAGCTGAAAGTGTCCCACCTGGGGACACTTTTGCGCGCAGCCGCATATCAATCCTTATGATCGGAGATGGAGCACATGAGCAGCGCTAAAGATCGGTTCATTCAAAGCCTCAACCAGCACGAGGAGACCAAACAAAGCGGGCAGGAGGCCGTGCTGGCTTTTCAGGGCGCAGTGGAACGGCTAGGCCACCTCATCCACAACTGGCTCAACGAGGCGAATATCGACGGCCAAGTACAGGTGCGGGTCGCTCCGACGACGATTTCCGGAGCGGACGGGACTGCGCAGACGGTCTCCTATACCCTCAACTTCCGCGCCAAGCACGTTACCTTTGAACCGCTATACATCTCAGCTATTGGCGCGGCCGGCGTGCTGTCGATCAAGGGCCTGCGTTACGAGGCCCAGCTAATCCTTACGCCAGGGGGAGAGTGGTGGGTGACGCCTAACAATGGCGCCCCGATTGAGCGCCGACCGCTTGATAGCGAAGCCTTCTTCGGGCTGCTGGAGCACGCCCGATAATCGCTTCCAGACACCAAGGACTCCCAGCCTGGCGATCTTGCCGCCCGGAACGCAATGTAAATTATTTTTTGGCCTTGCCGTCGCCGGCGGGCTGCTCGTTCAGCGGCTTGCGCGTGACACCGGCCAGGCGTGCCCGGCGTGAGGCCTGCAGCTGCTCGGTGGCAGCCTTTAGATCCCGCTCGGTCTTGACGTGCGCCAGGCGCTCGGCGGCTAGCCTGGCGGTCAAATCCCGCACCTGCTCGGCCGCAGCCCTCTCGTGCTGCACGGTAGCAATGTAATCCTCCTCTGCACGCTTCCGACCCGCTTGCGCGGCCTCCAATCGCGCCAGCGCCACCGCAGCCTGCTGCTCGGCCGTAGCGCGAGCCTCCCGCTCCCGCTCATTGTCCGATGCCCGGCCCTTGCGCTCGCGCGCCAGCTCGTCGCGAGCAGTTGCCAGATCGGACTCCAGACGCGGCAGCGCTTCGAGGCGCAGCTGCGCCTTTGCCAGCTCGGTGCGCACCGACTCGGCCGCGGCACGCTCCTGCTCGACCTCGCCACGCACCAGCCGCAGATCTGCCTCCTGCTGGACCATACGCCCCAGCAGTGAATCGCGCTCGGTCCGCATGGCCTCCAGCTCAGCCCGCACCGCCTCGATGTCGTCAGCCTGGCGCTCGTTCTCGACAGCCAGATCCGCGTTGACCTGCTTTTGCTCGGCCAGCTCGGCGCCCAGTTCGGCCTTTTGCTCGGCCACGGCCTGCGCGAGGTAATCGACGAGCGCACGCTGCAGCGACACCGGCAGCGTGACCGGAACCTCCGCGACCTTCACCTGCGTCGCTCTCCAGCTTTCCAGCAACTTCATCACTGTCGCGTTGGATCCAGTGCCGAGCTTGTCGCGCACGGCGCGCACGGTCGGCTTGATTCCGGCGCCGCGCAGCTGATCGGCCACGGCGTTGACCTGCTCCTGCGTGATGTTTGCTTCCCGTACCATAACAGTCTCTCTTGTTTCGTTACGTTATGTTATGAATGATATGTTATGAAATCGAGAGAGGCAAGGAGAACCACAGGAGTCTTTCGAGACGAGCGGAGCCATTGCGATAAGAAAACTTATCGCAATGGCATTATCGAAGCTCACATCACATACGTAGTAAATGGGAGATACAACCACTTGGTTGTATAGCGGGCCGCACGCCCCATCTAGCGCGGGAAGATGTTTAGTCGTCTGCGCCTGGCTCGCGCACGTAGTGGGGGCAGCACAGCTCCTTGATGGGCGCATATGGCACGGCGTAGATGCATTCCATCCAGAGGCGAGGATGGGGGAATTCGTATCGGACGCCGAAATGGAGGCGCGCGCAGCTCCGGCAGATCGACTCGGGGACCGAGTAGGACGGCATGGGCGGGGGTGGCGGCATGAAGCCGGTGCCGGACATAGGGAATTTATAACTGTTTATCCATACAGTATAAATACCCCTAGGAACGTGTGAAGGCAACGCAACCCGGCGCCTTCTACTGTTGTCAACAGCACAAATCCCGCGTAAAAGGGCGGACTGTATCTACCAAGACACAAAACAACAACAAAAATGCTAAACAGCATTCAACTGCTGCGGCTTATCGCCGCTTTGTCGGTTCTCTTTGCCCACATGCCGCCTTGGGCCATGCCGTATGGCAATCCAGCCAATTGCGGGCGCGGCGCAGCCGTGTGCGGATCCATTGGCGTGGATCTGTTCTTCTGCATCAGCGGCTTTCTCATGGCCTTGACCACCGCCGGCCGCACGCCAGGCCTGCGCAACGCATTGGGCTTTGCAACACGCCGAGTGCTCCGAATCTGGCCCCTCTATGCCTTGACCATCATCGCCTTCATGACCGTCAATGGCGTCGATCTTCAGTGGTACTGGAAATGGCTGACCTTCGCCCCCTACCTGAGCCCGGCGGGTTTCCGGGATCCACCCCTGCCATCCGGCTGGACATTGCATTTTGAGATGTACTTCTATGCGCTGACCGCCGTTTGTATGCTGCTCCCCTGGAAAACAAAGGCTGCTGCTATTACCGTCACGCTGCTAGGGTGCGCGTCACTGCTGATCGACAACACGATTTATTTCACCGCCTCCATCATCGTCGAGTTTGCCTTCGGCATTGCGCTTGGCACCCTTTGGCAGCGTCCGGCAATATGGAGTCAACTGGTAGCCCATCGCGTACCAATCGCAATCGGCAGCGCGGTGTTACTGCTGTTTGCCGCACACGGCACCGACTGGCCTCACGAATGGGGCATGAGCGTCCCGCGAATGGAAGTGCGCTTGTACGCCTTTGATTGGCTGCTGCCTCGCTTCATTGGCTGGGGTGTGCCGGCAGCGTTGTTCGCGCTGTCAGTAATGCTGTTTGAGGATCGGGTCGGCAAGCGAGCCGCCGCTATGGGCGACTATACGTACTCAATTTACCTACTCCACCTTCCTGTCATATACACGGCTGGATGGCTGCACAAGAATCTTTCCGCAGACATCGATGCCATGCTGGCGGCAAGCGGCATGTACCCGATCGCCATATTCTCCACCACGCTACTCGCAGCATATGCTGCCTATCACTTGGTGGAACGCCCCACCCAGCTACTGGGCGGGGCCATTGCACGGCGCATCGAGGTGCGACCCAAAGCCTACTCGTCAACCACCCCGACCACAGCCCCTACCTCAGCGCGGACGGCGTTGTAAATGTCGATACAGGCATTGGCATCCCGGATGCCGGCGTTACCGTCGACTGCGATGGCGTAGAGAGCGCCTCCAGTCTCCGGATCAAGTTCGGCTCTCGCTTGACCAGGTCCGGAGGCAGTTCTGGCATCCGTGGGCACATCACCTGTCGATCCGGCCTGATGGTTACGGATGGCGAGTGACAGCCGGCGAGTGCCAGCACGATACTCAGCCAAAGCAGCTGCAGCGGCAATTTTTTCATCATCAGCTTCCTTTCTGGCTTGCGCCATGATGTTGTCGCGAGCCAGGCCCGCGTTACGCTCGAACTCTCGATAGAGGTCCGACCAGCCGCGCGCGTCGCGTGCAGCGGCGGCAACCTCGGCGGCATGCGTCGCACGTAGATCGGCCAGCTGGCGTTCATACGCATTCGCCAGCCATTTCCAAACGCCGGTGCCGGCCAGCAACGCCCCCAGCACGAACACGAACACATAGCCACGCCAGCCCGCCAGCGCAACAGCTACACCCTTAAGCACGCTTCCCACGGTTACCTCCTTGTCGGTTCATCCACCGCTTGAGCCAAACTTCCAAGTACTGCGACCCCACGATACCGAGCGCGCAGCCGACCCCATACAGCGCCATCGGCGGCATGCCCGGAAACTGCATCAGGCCGACCCCAGCAACCATTGACGTTGCCGCCCCCAGCACCGCGCGCCCAAAGATCAGACGCAGCGTGATCGGGTCATCGCTCACCAGGAGCTTGCCAAGCCCAATCAATGCACCCATGACCAGCAGCATGTAGAGATTCCTTTCGTGTTCCTGCATGAGACCCCTCTTTTTCACCCGTTGATAAATTGCCTTGCGAGCTGCCAGCGCGCCATTCGCTTATCCAGCCCCGTTTCACCGCCATTGATTCGGCGGGTTAATCCCAGAAAATCACCGGCATCGGCCAACTGATTGCAACCGTTGGCGAACCAGAACCATGCGGCGGACCGAGCCGCTAAGGCGTCATCCTTCGCCAGCAGCTCGGGATGCTCAATCAGGTCGACGCCAAGCGCCCGGCCGCAGGCCTTGTGGTTGTCGAAGAACGTGATCTGTTTCAGGCCGTGCCCGCTGTAACGCCAGCCGTCACCGCTTGCCGCATCACCATTGCCGTACCGGCCGGCGTAGACAATCGACGCAATCCGCCGCTGTCGCTCGATCGGGACAGCGGGCTCGCCGGGCTGACGGCCAAGCGTGGCCGCCAGGCTTGCCGGCATGCGCTTGCCAAACGTATCGATCAGCGCCTGCGGCTTGTAGTCGAATGATTCCTGCAACCGCGTGAAGCCCTGCGATTCGTGCCCCACCTGCGCGATCCACCCCGCCACACGTTGCGGCAACAGGATCCCGAATTCGAAAAGTGCCGCGTCGACGTGCGGCCACCACCGATCAGCCAGCGCATCACTCAGGCCGGCAGCCATCTTGAAAGCTCGTTTGTCCATGAACGAAAAGAAAAAGCCCGCGCATGCGGGCTTGATTGACGGGAACCAGATGAACTTCAGGTGCCAGGCGACTGCGGCCAGACCGGCGCAGCGAGATCGACCCGGCTTATATCCACGCGATATCGCTTCCACGCCAGGAGCGCTGTCTGCTCGCCGTCCGTTGCAATGCCGAGATCGACGGCATCCTGCAGCGGCGCAATACGCGCAGCGGCAACTGCCAGCAGCTCATTCCTCTGCGTCGTGTTTGCAGCCACCACCTGCTCCAGCGTGGGCGCAGGGCGATCCGTCAAGATAGGGCACCCATCCACGCCGCACACGATCACCTTCCCATCACCCTGCGCCACCATCATCGCGGCACGCTGTTCTGCGGTGACCAGGCACGCATCCGGCGGAATGCGGCAATCCGGGTTATCCACTTCGATAAGCGGAGGCTCCGCAGCCATATCGGGCACCTCTATCAGCGGCACCGATTCCCCAGGATGCGCCCCAGCCTGCCACGTGGGATCCGGAATCTGGATCGTCGGACGTCGCCACTGCGGATCGACGACTAACACCGTCCGTGCGCCGAAGTCAGCCGTATCCATGAAGCCAAACGACCCGTCCACCAACTTCCCGTAATAAATTGCCATGACCGTCCCCTTTACCAACCCAACGCGATGTATGTGGCATTCCCAGACTGGCGCGTACCGCTCGCAGACCACCAGTTACCATTCATTCCGGACAGCGTGGCACTGTTGTAGCCACCCCATGCGCCCGTACCAGAGCACTGGCCGGATACCACCGCAAGGAAAAAGGCATTCGGAAATGCCGTGTTGAACGTGACGGGAGTGTCGCCGGAACCAGATCCCGCAAAAGACCCCCAGTTCACAATGAGAGAGCGAACAACGGAGCCCACAAGAACGGGAATACGGATGGAACCGTATGCACTCAACGATGACAAGAATTGCCCCAGAGTCACCGCCTGCTGACTGGTCGCCGCCGGAGCCACCTGCAACGCGCCGCCCGAGCATTGAATCAGCACCCAGACGCCGGCCCCCGAATTCAAAGCCGCATTCCACTCCAGCGTCGCGATGCCACCCACCACCAGCTCGCCACCTTGCAATGCCTGGTGATTTCCACCCCAGATAGGTTTAGCAGCGATCGCGTCCGGCGCGAACGTCGAAGCTCCGGTGTTCGTGGTCTTCACCTTGATGCGCAATCGCATACCATTCGTCAGAGCGGTTACAGCTGGTCCGAACGTGGCCGCATAGACGTTTGCCACCCCGACATCTACACCGTAGTTGGACGCCTGCACCTGCATGAGCGCACGGATAGCCGTAGCCACCTGGTCACTGACGTTCTCGTTTGGAGCGATCCCCGCCAAAGCCAAAATTGCGAGCAGCTCGTCACTGATCAAGTTCCCCCATTTGCTAGGGATCAGCGACCCAATCTGGCCCGTGGTGGCATCTTCGTCGACAAACTTGCCATTCACCAAGCCGACACCAGGCACTGTTTTTGGATAATCCATTTCACTCCTCGTAGTTGAATAGCACCACCGTGTGGGCCGGCGCATAACGCTTCACCAGGCACTCGATGCCCTCGTTTTGGTTCATGCCGAACCGCTCACCCCACTGGGTGACGCCCCAGCGCCGACCACCCTCGATCCGCCGTCCAAGGTTCAACGTCCAGAAAAACTGCTTCCGCCACGTTCCGAACCCGGCAGACCCGAATCGGGATCGACGGAAACGTGGCGCGCGATGCTCGGTGATCGTTGCCCCGAGATAGCCCTGCTGCCAGACGATCGACAGGAAGTAGGGAATGCTCTGACCGCCGATCGCGACGTGCCGATCACGCACCGCCTTACGCCTATCCTCAAACGATGGCGATGCCCCCATGCACGGATCGGGCAGCCCCATGACGCGCTCCCAGTCCGGAACAAGCTCCCGCACCGTCGCGGGATCCGCCTCGTCGATCAAAGCGCTTACCCGCGCGTCGACCCGCGCGAATTCCGGACCGAGACCCGCAAGCAGCGCATGAATGGCTGGCGCCTGCTCCAGCTCCCACGCAGGGCCAGGCGGAAGAAGCGCAGCCAGCTGCTGCCGGTAGTCCGCCTCTGATCTCACAGCCATGCAATGCTCCCGAATGTCGGCATTTCGTTGGGCGCAAGAAGCACGTTTCCAGCGGGGACGGCGAGTTGATGGTCGTTCTCACCCGGCGAGACGCTGATAGCCTCCGTGAGGTGCGTCCAGATCACCGTGACGCCGAGATCGCCCTCACGCCGGAGGAGATCACGCAGGGATTTTTCAATCGCCGCACGGGTCTGCGAGGTATCGGGAAACGCCTTGACTTGGAAGGCGATGGCACGGGGCACCGGCGCGAGCACGTAAAGCTCGGCCGTAACAGGCCGCGTCGCCTCGATGGCCGCCTTTATCTGTTCGAGCACCACCTGCGCCGGGATCGGATCCGCATCGTTGTCGCGCACGACAAACAGCCCCACAGTCCCCGGCCCCATGTAGTTGCGGATGCACCAGGCGCGCGTGATGCCGTAGCCAGCATCCAGCGCCCACGTCACGTAGTCGTCGGCCGCGCCACCCTGCGGCACGATGCGATAGGACCGAATCACCCGCGATCGCAAGGACTCGACCGGTTCCTGATCGGTGCCGCCGCTGATGCCGCCGGCGCCCACAGTACCGGAGAACTCGACGCCAGGCACAGGAGACACCAGCTCCATGGTCACGCCCTCGTCGACATCGCCGGCGCGGCCCGGATCGACCGCGTTGACCGTGACGGTGGCTGTGGTGCCCACGAACTCGACAGACGCGGCGACCGCGTACCGGCGCCCATCCTGCACCTGCAGGATCGTGCCGGCGTCGATTACTGCTGTGGGCACGCCGTTTAGCACGACAGGCCCGGTAGAGGCCACCGCCTCGCCGCGCGGCGTCTTTAGCCGCAGCTTGGCGATGCGCAGCAGCATGTCCTCATCACAGGTGTCGGGCAGGATCTGGTCGGCCGCCCATTTGACGTGGCCATGCAGACCCGATGTCGCGCCGGCATGCACGCGCGCAATCACCAACTGGTCAGAGCGCCGCAGCGTATCGAGCGATTTGGCCGTCAGATCGGCATCGGCCCGCTGTACCAGTTGCGGAAGTGTTGGAGTGCTAAATGCCATGCTGTACCTGCCAGATGTTTTCGAAGTTGAACGGCGGCAGCGGGCCGCCGTCGTCAGTGAGCGTCACAACCATGTCGACGCGCGTGTGGTTAGGCCTCGTCAGCTGGATCTCTACCGTGCGCACCAGCTCGTCGTCGATCATCCATTGCAGGGCCTCGCGCGCGTATGCCTCGGCCTGGCGCAAGACCTCCGGCGTGATCGTTTTCCGGCGCAACAGCCAGAGGCGCGATCCGAGCTTGTCGCCATCCACGGCCGGGAAAGAGTCGCCCCACCACCCCATGCGCTGCTCGTCGTCGATCTCGTCGTCAGGCTCAGCCCGCCGCCAGGAGAAAAGGCTGATCTCGACCGCGCGATAGAGCAGCGCCTGCTGCGCGGTCGCCGTCATTGCTGCATCTCCCCGGTGATGTTTCCGGTTTCCGGGTGCCGGTGATGCAGCACCGGCTTGCCGTTGATCTCCACGTCCCCGGTTACCTTGAGCTTGCCGCCGGCCTCGACGTCCTTCGGAGCAGTGACCCTCGGCGCATTCAGTTCAATCAGATCCTCGGCATTGACGCGGAAGGTGCCGGTTGTCAGCTCGGCGATCTTTCCGTTTTTCAACACCAGCGCCTGACCCTCATGCGTGAAAATCGCCACCTCGCCCGGCTGCAGCCCCTGCAACCGCACGCGACGGTCGGTGACCATAAAGGCCACGCCGTGCGAACGATCGCCGCCCAGAAACGCCACCAGCGCCTCGGCGCCGTCTTTCGGATTGCTGGTGAAGCCGTACGGCTCGAAGTGCTCGACGTTGTCCTTGACCTCGCGCGCGGTCAGCCGCAGCTGCAGCGCCTGCAGCTTTCGACTGGCGTTCGCCAGCACCACCACGCCTCGCGCAATCATTCCTGTCACAGACTGATTCATTTTTTCTTTTCCCAATCGGCGGGCAGCAGGTACTCGAAATCGTCCTTGCCCTTGCCCGTCTTGTCGCGCTTGCGGCGCTTGGTCGGATCCGGCGGCTCGGCCTCGAAACCATCGGGCGGCGCCACGGTGATCTTTGCCTTGGTGCCGGCCTGGTTGCTCAGGCTGTATTCGATTTCCGTAATGAGCAGATCCCGATCGAATCCGACCAGCGGATCCACCACGCGCACGATCTGGTTGTGCCGCCACAGCGCGCCGTTTGACTGCCGCCACCCCTGTACCTCATAGGTCGTTTGCAGCGCCTTGCTGATCCGGTTCTCGCGCTCCCATGCCACCCGCTTACGCGCAAGCTCTGGCGTGGTCTGCCCGCGCTCGTGCAGCACGAGGACGCGCTTGCGCTGGATCCGCGTGTCGGTGGCGCGCGCCTCGACCTCGCTGGCCGCCAGGCCGAAGACCTCATCCGATCCGGCGCGCTGGCCCTTGCTGACGTACTCGGAAAACACGCCCGTGAAGTCCAGCGGCGCATCACCACTGATCAGGTTGACGCCTCGCTCCAGCCGGTCGACTGCCCGGCCAGCGCTGCCCGGCCTCGCGATCACGAGCCGCCCCTGCGCGTCGTCAGTGGAAAGCAATCGAGACAGGCGCAGCAGCCGGTCGATCGACTGGAATGCCGATTCGCCTGGCTGGATCGTGTGATCGGCCAGCGTGGTGTTGTCCTGCAGCTCACTAACCACCGGGATCCCGTAGGGCGATGCCAGCGCCTGCACGATCCGCCGCACGCTCTGGTTGCGCCATTGCCCCGGCGAGTTGTCGGCGCCGCAGTCGACCAGATCCCCGGTCAGCGATCGGCCGGAGACGGCCGTGGAGATCTCGCGCGCGTTCCAGCGGACCGGCGTGGCGTCGACCCAGCCCGTCAGCACCAGCTCGTTGCCAATGCGCAGCTCGCAGCGATCGCCTTGACGGATCTGGCGCGGACGTTCGCCGCCGCCCGGCCACTTCCACGTAATACCTACCGAGAAGTCCCGCGCCTGGCGCTCGATGCCCGCCGTGATCCGGATGTCTTTCCAGCCGCCATAGTCCATCCCGTTGACGGTTAGTGTTACCTCGCTCGCGTCACTCATTTCATCGCCACCTGTAAAGGCGCCGCAGGCAGGAAGCCGGGATGCGAGGCACGATTGCGCACCACGATCTCGTCGGCCCGCGTGGCGTCGCCATAACGGGCATAGGCGAGCACCAGCGCCGGCACCGGCTGACCAGGTGTCACGGTCGTGAGGCGCGCTGCAGGCCGGGCCACGGTCGCCAGGTGCCGCGACACCTGAATCCGCGCATCCGTGAGCAGCTGGTAATGCCACTGCGGCGCGGTCTGCGCTTGCTCCCACATCGTTTCCGCGATCTCCTCCCGCACCTCCAGCACATCGTCTGCGACGGGGATCTCCGGTCGCTCGATGGGCTGCAGCACCTGCACATCGACAGACGGTGCGCTCGGCAGCGGCGCGGGAACGGTCGCCACCGGCATCTCGCCGACTTCCTTGACGGTGTCGGCGATCAGCAGATCCTGCGTGAGCTTCACCACGGCATCGTGCGCAGCCGCCGCAGCTTCGCCCTGTGGCGGCACCACGGTCGCCAGCGTGGACACCGCCGACGACTTGCCGAAGAGGCTGGAGAGGCCGGAGCCGAAGCCATCGAACATGTGGAACGCCCCCGGCACGCTCGCCAGCACGCCACGGATCAAGCCAGTCAGCTCGGCCGGCGCGTTGAGCACCAGGTTGGCGAAGTTCTGCGCCGTCCCGATGGCCGCAGCGATCGGCGCCGCGTACTGCTGCAGGGCGTCCATTGCGGCGCCCGCCGCCTTGGACAGCTGTGAAACAGTCACCTGCGCGGAATTGACCGTCGCCATGGCCTGCTCGAACCGCGTCAGCGCCCCATCCGCCAGCGAAGCACCGGCGAGGGACGCAGCCTTGCCGGTGTTCACCTTGGCCGTGGGCGTGGCCTGGTCGCCCGACTCGGTAAAAGTCAGATCGAAGGTGACCATGCCGCCGTCTTTCCACGAGTGGGACATTTCCCCGACACCGGCCTTGACGTTGAGCGTGCCGAGCCACGGATGCACCAGCTCGCCCTTGCCCTCGGTTTCCACCGCGGTGAGCAGCTTGTCGCGCTTGTCCATGTAGTCCGAGCCGATGACGAAGGCCGTGATCTTGTATTCACGCGTGACGCGGCCCATGTCCTCGACATAGGGGACATTCTTTCCCGGGTATTCGTGCGTGACCACCCGGCGGCCGATGGGAACCTTGTCCCCTTCGACCTCGAATGGCACACCACGAAAAGAGGCCGGGCGTAGCTTGTCTCGCCAGCTTGCCATTGCTTTCTCCTGATTAATCCGCCCCCGAGAGCGAGCGGTATCCGACGCGCGGCGTCATGGTGAGGCCGGGCTGGTTGGTGTTGCCTGGATCGACGCGCGTGCCGGCTGGCGCGTTCTCGAAACGTACCGTCATGTCGCCGCGCAGCTGCTGCGACTGCGCCGTCTGTGAGGACAGGGAAGCCGTCCAGTTGCGCACGGAATCGGTCCCCGATCGGATCGCCCCGCCAGCCGCCGCCGCGCCCTCACCCCCGCCGCCATTGAATACGGCGCCGACCTTTTGCCCGATCCATGCCCCGGCATTGACCAGCGGCTCGATGAACGGCTTGACGCGGTCCCACAGGCCGCTAAACCACGCGACGATGGGCTCCCAATTGGCGATGATGATGCCGAGCGGATGGAAGCTGAAGAACGCGTCTTTAATCCAGTCCCACGCCAGCCCGGTCACCGCGACCACCGCATCCCACAGCGCCCCGAAGAACTCGGTGATTGGCTCCCAGTTGGCGAGGATTGGCCCCAGCGGCGTGAAGCTCAGCGCCGATTTGATCCAGCCCCATGCGACTTCGGCCCGGCTTTGAATACCGGCCCACAGATCTGCGAAGAACGGACCCACGGTCGACCAGTTGGCGATCAGCAGCCCCGCCACCAGTGCGATGCCGCGCACCGCCAGGCCGATCGGCGTCAGGCTGGTGACGCCCATCAGCAGCTTGATGCCAGCAGCAGCCGCAACCGCGCCCAGCTTGAGCACTGTCAGGCCTGCCGCCGCACCGAGCACACCCTGAATCACAGCCGGGTTCGCACTCGCGAAAGCCGACATCCCATCGACCAGCGGTCCGACGTACGCCAGGAACGAATTGAGCGGCGGCAGCAGGATGTCGCCCACCGAGATCGCCAGCGCCGTCACACGGTTCTGCATCAACTGCATGTTGTTCGCCGTGGTGGCGGCGCGCGACTCGTATTCCTTTTGCATCGAGCCGGCGTATTGCGACGCCTCGCCAACGCGCTGGAAATTCTTCTGCAGCAGATCCATGTTCGTGAGCAGAGGCGCAATAGCCCCGATGGATTCCTTGCCGAACAGCCCATCCAGCACAGAGGCCTGTTTCGACTTGTCCACCTTGCCGATCGCGGTCAGCACCCGCAGCATCGTGCCCTGCGCATCCTTTTGCATGTCCACGGCCAACTTTTTGGCATCGAGCCGCAGCGCCTTGAATGTCTGCTGCTGCTCTTTGGTGGCCGATGCGCCGGAGGTGAGCGTCAGCATCATATTTTTGATGCCGGTTGCCGCAATCTCCTCCTGCACCCCCATGCCCGCCAGCGTCGCGCCCATAGCCGCGATCTGGCTGGCCGCGAAGCCCGCCACCTCGCCCAGCGGACCGATACGCGTCACGATCTCGGAAATCTTGGCAGCCTTGGCTGGGCCGTTATTGCCGAGATAGTTGATCTGGTCGGCCAACTGCACGACGGCGTCCTGCCCCAGCTTGAACGAGGTGCGCCAGGTCGCCATCATTTCGCCGGCCTGCTCGGCGGTCTGATCAAACGCGACGCCCATCTTGACCGCGTCCTCGGCGAATTTCGGCAGCTCGGCCTTATCGAAACCGGCCTGGCCGCCGGCGGCGACGATCGCGGCGATGTCCTTGGCCGCCATGGGCAGGCGCTTGGACATGTCCATGATGTCCTGCCCCATGGCCTTGAACTGGTCAGGCGTGTCGAAATCGACCACCTTCCGCACATCCGCCATGGCGCTCTCAAAGTCGATCGCCGACTTGGTCGCCGCGATGACCGGCGCAGCAAGCGCCCCGCCGGCCAGCACATCCTTGAACGAGAGATCGCCCAGCCCGTCCGATTTCAGGCTCTTCCGGAAGCCGGCGATATTCTTGCGGATGCCTGCAAGAGCCGGCGACAGCTGATCGACACCCGTGATCAGCGCCTTGAGTTGAAACTTGTCAGCCATTCTAGGATTCCGGTTGTCTGGCCCGGTTGATGCGATCGGCGTGGTGCCAATACTTCATCAGCCGCGGAATGGGCCGCTGCAGCATGACCTCGGGATCCATGCCCCAGAACTCCGCGAGGTCATACGCCAGGTTGACGATCAGCTCGGCCTCTTGGCACCCTGATTCAAGAAAAAACCAGCGACCCACCAGAACAGATTGTTGAGATCGCCAGGCAGGATCTGCCGCACCGAGCCCATCGGGATCCCGGCGCAGCGCGACACATACTTCATCGCGGTCTTCGTGTTGATCAGGATGGTTTCGCCGTCCTCCAGAAAGTACGGCAGGCCTTTGCAGTCCTCCACGTCTTCGCCAGTGGGCTCGCGCAGCTTCAGCTCGGTAACTTCCTCGCCGTGCGCCTGAATCGGTTTTGCAAGCGGAAAGGTCTTCATTGCCAGTTACCGTCGTCACCGTTGAACTCGATCGACACCTTGCCGTCGTCACCGGACACGGCGGGCTCACCGATCACGTAGGCACCCTGCAGAACGTAGATCTGCCCGCCCTTGGTTTCAGCCGTGATGACCATGTTGATGGCCGTCTGCAGCTTCTTGATCGGGAAATTCTTGGTGAAGGTCAGATCCGCCTTGATGTAGGCCGGCAGATCTTCCTCCTTGAAGTAGCCCGGACGGATCGTCTCGCGCTTGTACTTCATCAGCGGCGCCTCGAAGGCGCCCTGCACGTCGAATGCAAAGCCGTCCGCCTTGATGTAGACGGTGCCGGCGACTTTTTGACCCATGTCGGTCTCCTAGAATGCGAAGCGGCCCGCACGATGGCGGGCCGCAAAGGGATGGAACGGGAGGACTTACGCCGCCGCTTGCTGCGGGTACTGCAGGCGGAACTGGTTCTGCAGCGCGAAGATCCGCAGCTGGTTGATGTAGTCCGGGGGGAACAGCACGTTCACGCGATTCGGGTTGTTCGCATCCCGCTCCACGATCAGGTACTGCTCGAACAGGTCGGCGTTTTCCACGATGCCCTCCAGCTCCATGGCGCGATACTCGGCGACCAGCTCGGCGCGGATCGTCGAAGGCGTCACGATCGACTGGCCGTCACCGAAGCGCGTGCCGTCGTCGGCCAGCTTGTGGCGCCCGTACTTGGTCGTGATGACGCTTTTCAGGCGGCGCATGACGCGCGCCGTAATGTGCATCGTCTCGCTGTCCAGATACGAGTCATCGGGCTGGCCGTAGGCGTTGCGCTGGTACGTCGTAATGCCGCGCTCGATGCGCACCACGCCGTCGCCCGACGTGGTTGTGGCGATGCCGTTCGAGAGCAGCGCCTGGCGCTCCTGAAGCGTAAAGCGCTCGCCCGATGGCGCCGCGTCGATGCCGACCAGCTCACCGGTCTGCGTGGGGCGGGCCACATCTGCCGAGATAAACACCGCTGTGCGGGCAGTGAACGCCGCAGCGTGCTCCCACACCGGCGCCATGACGTTTGTTTCGAAACCCTCGATCGTGACGTGCTGATCGTTGCGCACGACGCCGGCGGCAACGAGAGAGCCCAGCGATCCGCGCATCGCCGTATAGACGTGCCCATAGATCTGCGACGACCATGCCCAGCGGCCGGAGATGTCACCCATCCAATCGCGGCAGGCATCGAGCGAGGCCGTGTCGGTGTACGGCTGGCAGATGAACTCGAATTCTTCGTCGCCTACGGCCGCCAGCACATCGTCCATGTCCGGGCTGCCCACGCCGCCAGCCATGGCCGTCACAGCGACAGTCAGGCCCGCCGGCGTACGCTCGCCGTTCGCCAGGCCTGCCCGGTTCATCTCCAGCCGGATGTCATTCCCGGTCAGACCCTTCCACTTGGCAGTCAGCGTCACCTCGCCCGCGACAGCTACCGCCTTGACGGGCATGTTGACTGCCGCGTTGACCACGTTGGCGAGTGCCGTGGCCGCCGCCGCCGCGGTCATACCGTTGGCCACCGTCACACGCAGGCGTCGCCCAGCGATGTAGGCATTGAGCAGCCCCGCCTCGGTCGCGGCACCGGTAAAGGTCAGCTTGCCGCTGGCTGCAGTGCCCGTCGCCAGTTTGATCGGCAGCACCCAGATTTGCCCCAGCGGATCGCCGACCCGGAATTTCCGATACATAGCCGACAGCATCGAGCCATCACCAGCGATCGCGTCGACATCGCTTTGGCGGCTGGCAATCGCCAGCACGCCGGCCGCGCCGGTGGCGTCGTCGTTCATCTGCGCGATGATCAGGCGTCGCAGAGCCGCCGCCGCGCCGCTGCTCGCCATGGAATTGTCGATCTCGCCATAGAACAGCGGCACCCGAACGTCGTTCGGAATGTTATTGAAGCTCACCGACATTACTTGGCTCCCTTGGCGGTCTTTGTGGTCGTCGCAGCCATACCGGCCTGCGAGTCACCTTCGGTTGCGGTTTCCGTGACTGCCGGTACTTCGTGCTCGGTCACGTCCTGTTCCTTGATGCGGCGCGCCCAATACGGCGATCGCACCACGTCGCGGCCTTCGCTGGGGAGCGTGTCGCCACGCTCCGGATCCGGCACCACGCGGCCCACAGCAGGCACCACGCGCACCGTTTTGCGGTCTGTACTCATGTTCATCCTTGATCAAGCTCCACGCGGAGCACGGTTTCGATCCGGCCATCGGGGCCGGGCTTCTGCAGGTTGGGATCGGCCATCGGGTCGATGGCATCCAGATTGATGTCGACGCCGGCAAGCGCCGGGAGGCCGGCCAACTCCAGCTCCTCGAAGGTTTCCGGCGCCGCGCCGCCGCCGAGCGTCCACTCGCAGCGGAACGTGAAGCGGTACAGCACGCGGCCACGATCGATAAGCAGCAACTGCCCACCCTCATACGTGACCCGCTCGTAATCGGGCATCGGCTTCCAGCCGACCAGTGCGCGCAACAGCTCGGCACGAATGTCGTGCAGCGGATCCGCCACCGACTGGCCGCGTTCGTCGCCGGTTTTCAGCGCCACGACCACGTCGAACTCGTCGAAGATCGGTTGCCGGATGCTGTTCTGCTGCGTGTTTTCGCCGGGGTCGTCGGCCGTCATAACGACGTAGGCCGCCGGCATCGGCAGCAGCGCGCTGTCGCGCACCATCTCGAACTCGATGCCGCCGCCGACACGGCCGCCAAACGTCGGCGCGTACTGGCGCAGCTGCGTGACCACAGGGGATAGCTTCATGGCAAGAAAAAGCCCCGCTCAGCGGCGGGGCTATTGAGGGTCTATCGGATCCGCAAGCCGGCGGCGAGCGCGGCACTGAGCAGGTTTTGCACGGCCGGCGCCTCCTCCTCGAGGGCGTCGGTCATGTAGTTGGCGCGCGGCTCGATGCGATACGGGCCACTCGGCTGCGCCTGGTGGTCTTTGCGCCGGACTGCGCCTCGCTTCACCCCATAGAACAGATAGGCAAAGTAGGGGGCGCTGGCCGGAACACCGCTGCCGGTCTTGGGCTCGATTCGCACCATGAAGCCCGACCGGCTGACCTTGGCGCGAATCGACTTAGCCAGATTGCCGAGGCGCTTGCCGGGATACTCGCCAGCCTTCGAGCCGCCCTTGCGCGACACCTTCTTTCGGGAAGCCTTGGTCACCAGTGCGCCGGCGCGACGCATTGCCTTGCGGATCTCGCGCTTGTCGAAATCGACCGAGCGGTCGAAACCGTCAAAGCCGTCGATGTGCATGTACACGCCTGGCTTACTGGCCATGCTGCAGCTCCTCCACGTCGAGCATGGTGAAGCGATGCCCGCCGTTCATGTCGGTGACGCGCTTGACGCGGTAGATCCGCGCACCATGCACCACCTCGTGGGCATTCGTGATGCCGTCGAGATAGCGCACGATGATCCGGTGCGTGACCAGGTCGTCGATCTGCGCGCTGCCTGCATAGGTGGCTGCGCCGGCCGGCGTGATCTTGGCCCAACGCTTGCGCGTCTCGGGGAAAGTCTCATCAAGCCCCAGATCCGCCGCGGGCAGATCCAGCCGGCGACGGATGGTGACGCGGCGGTTTAGCTCACCAGCGCCCGGCTCGATCAGGGAACGTGTCGGCTCGCCGCTCATAGCCCCACCCCGCAACGGTGATCGTCCAGCAGCCAGTCGTACGCCTTGCACTGGTTGTCGGCAAAGACCGCCGACACCTCGCGCTTGGCGTAGAACTCGGCCGCCAGCAACAGCATGGCTAGCTCGATGTCCTCGGGCACGTCGACATAGCCAGCATCGAACGCAATTTCGAAGGCGGTGCCAGCCGGCCAGGCCGTGACCGGACGGACCAGCATGCCCTCGGGCACCTCTTGCGTGCCGTACGCCATCAGCGAGACCGTCTGCCGCACTCCGGCACCGTCGAGGTACGTGACCGACGTAACCACCGCCGGGCCGTATCCGCGCAGGATCAGCGTGCTGCACTGCTCGCCATCCTCCAGCACCGCCTTGTACTGGCCGGCACGCAGCGGCCGGCGCAGGTAGCGCTCGGTCGCCCGGCGCACGGCCGGGATGATCGTGCCCTGCAGGTACGCGGTTTCGTCGTCGTCGGCGTCGTCAATGCGCGCCTGGAACTTCGCGCGGTCAAGGTCGATCGGCTCGCCCACCGGCGCGGTGACGGTCTCGATGCGCATGGATTACTCCTGCGCGGCGATCGACTCGGCGTAGGCCACCGCTTCCTTGCTGGTGTCGACGGCGCCGGCCTTTTCAGCCGCTGTGGCGACAGACTTCGGGAGCGACACCACATCGTTGGGCTTGCCGTGCTCGCAGTCCACCAGCACGCGCACCTTGACGGTCGTCTCGGCCTTGCCCGCCGGCTTGGTGCCCGCGAGATCCTGATCGGCGCCGCCGTTGTCGTTCGTTTGTTCCATGTTGACTCCTGGGAAATGAAGGGAAGAACGGCCAGCCCTCGCGAACTGGCCGGAACGGCGTCAGGTGATCAGGTCGCCGAGTTCTGGTAGGTCTTGACGGCCAGCAGATCCATCAGGTTGCCGCCGCTGCGTGCCCACGCGAGGAAACCGACCTGGCCCTTGGACGCATACGCCGAGTCGTAGAAGCGGAACAGCGTCACCTCCAGCGCATCGCGGATCGCGTACTTGTCCATCTGGCCGTAGGCGATCGACTTGGCGTTTGCGGCCATCGCCGGCACGTGGCTGTTGAGCGTCACCGGCTTGCCGAGCAGCTCGTCGGGTGCGCCCTTGGTGATGCCGCCTTCGTAGCCAGGCGTCCAGATCGGCCGGCCGTTGCCATCCTTGAGCTTGCGCACCACCTTGCGGGTGCTCTGCGCAAACATCCAGCGCGCACCGGACTGGTAGGCTTCGTCGACCGATTCCTGCAGGTCAACCAGGTCGTCGTAACCCACCGTCGCGGTGCTGCCGACTGCGCCGACCTTGCCGACGGTCGCGGCGGTGATCATGCCCGTCGGCTCGCCGACGCCGGTGCCGACCGTGAATTTGCGGTTGCCGGCGCGGGAAATGCGGGTAGTCAGACGGCCGAACACCAGCGACTCGACATTGAGCGTGCTGTCCTGCAGCAGCTCGATCGGCACCGTGATGATCTTGGAGCCGAACTTGAACACGTTGAGGGGGCGCGTACCGAACGCGATGTCGGCACTGCCGGCCTGCGTGTTTTCCGGAACGATCTCGCCCTCCTCCGTGGTGCCGTCCGTGGTGGGGAACGACAGCGGATTGCCCTGCGCCGTGCGGATCGACTCGGCCACGTCGCGCATGCCACCGAAAGCTGCCATGGCGTCGATGAATCGCGTGGCGACATCGGTCTGCACGGTGTAGCCGCCTTCTGCCGGCGTCGTCGTCGACATCGTGTTGCGGATCGTCTGCCAGTCATCCGGCGTCAGCGCCTGGGGACCGTTGCGCAGCCAGGTGTTAAACAGGTCGCGGGCCTTGGCGGCCTGCGGATCGACCACGGCCGCCGCCGGAGGAGCAGCCGCGCCGCGCCCCGGCTCTTGCCCGGTGATCTCGTTGAAGGCGTTTTCCGCCTCGATGTCGAGCAGGCGCTGGTGATTCTCGATCTCGGCGTTGATCGCGTCGATCTTTTCCAGCAGATCGTTGTACTTCTTTTGGTCGTCGTCGGACCACTTGGCGTCGCCCTTGTTGGCGAGCATGTTGCGAGCGTCACGGGCCAGAGCCGTCTTTTTCTCGCGCAGTGCTTGGATCGTCATCTGTTCTCCAGAGGTGTAGACAAAAAAAAGCCCGCCCCAGTTACCCGGGGCGGGCGGTACGCGACGCGCGAGGCGTTACGCGGCTTCGAGCAACCGAAGGCGCCGCTCATTACTGGCGGCGATCTCGGCGAAATCGGGCTCATTAGCCGGCGGCGCGGTCAGCGCGGCCGGGGCGTTCTCATACGCAGCGAGGTTCCACGGCTTCGAATCCTTGCTCGTTTTGGCGGCCGGCACGATGCGATCGACGAATCCGTGCTCTTTGGCCTCCTCGGCGGTGAACCAGGTTTCCGCCTCCATCCATGTCACGATCTGCTTTTCGTCCTTGCCGGTCTTGCGGCGATAGTCGGCGACGATCGTGGCATCGATCTTTTCCAGCAGCGCGGCCATTTCCTTCATGTCGGCCTTGTTGCCGATAGCGAACGACCAGGCGTTATGGATCATAAAGAACGCGCCTTCACTGATCTCCACCTCGCTCGCAGCGAGGGCCACATAGGTGGCCGCGCTCGCGCACAGGCCGTCGATGTGCGCGATCACCTTGCCCTTGTACTGCGCGATCGCGGTAGCCATGGCGCGGCCCGCCATCACGTCACCACCAGGCGAGTTGATCCGCAGATGCACCACCTCCACAGTCATGGCCGCCAGCGACTTTGCGAAGGCATCGGCCGACACACCCCAATCACCGATCACGTCATACAGATAGATCGTGTCGCCCTCGGCGCGAATGCCCGTACCCTCTTCTGCGTTGTTGCGCAGCAGCGCAGACAAGCAGCTCTTAAGTGCCTTCATTTGGCTTTTCTCCGGTTGGCTTTGCCACGGGGGCAAAGAGCTTGTCACCGCCCTCGACCGGCGGCAGGTTGTTCTCTCGACGCACTTCGTTCTGCGTCATCCAGCCGGCGCCCTGCGTGCCGCCCAGCGAGGTTTTGTAGTACTCGCCGCGGCTTTTCAGGTCGCCGCGTCGCAGCGCCTCGACGTTGCATTCGCAGAAGTACTTCGACGTGCGGAAGAGCTTGCGATTGATCTCCTGCTCGTTGCGGTTGATGTAGGGCTGCAGCGTGTACATCACGAATCCGATGCTCATCTGCTCGATGCCGCTACCCCAACTCGTGCTGCCCTCCGGATCGCCCACCATGAAAGGCGGCACGCCGAAGGCCCGGCAGATGTCCGCATTGGACATCTTGAGCTGCTCGATCAGCTGCGCATCGGCCATCGACATCTGGATGGACTTGAGGTCGACACCCTCGGTGAGAACCATCGGCGTGCCGGTGTTGTTGTAGCCGCGATACTTGCGGTCATACTCGCCGCGCAGCATCTCGCGCTTTTCCGGCGTCATCTTTCCGTCCGTCTTGAAGAAGAACGGCGTATGCAGCCCTTGACTCATGAACTTGCCACGAAACTCGTCCGTGGTCAGGTTGAAGCCGATCTGCTGCTTGGCGGCGTACTGGATCACCGAAAGGCTGCGCCGGCCATCAAAGCCGAACCCGGGGAAGTGCAGCACATCGTCCTGCTCGTATCCACGGCGCTGCCCGAGATCCTGAACGAAGTACACCAGGCGATCGCCTCGCCGCTCGACCACCACATCCAGCGGGTGATGCGGCACGACCTGCACCACCTGGTTGGCCGCGTTGCGTCGCAATGTCGCGAAGCCGTCGCCGTGGAACAGGATCGACTTTGTGACGTACTCCCAAAACACCGCCGCTGAAAAGCGCGGGGTGGGCTGCTCGTTGAAGATCCACCACAGCGGCGTATCCCAACGCTGCCGCCCGTTCTCGATCCGCTCGTAAAAGTGCATCGGTAGCGAGGCGATCGCACCAGCGATCAGCCTGGTGCAGGCGAACACCATAGCGACACGGGCTGCAGTGTCTTCGGTGACCGGCTTACCTGCAGCCGATGGCGTGCCGAAGAACTCCATCGCGTGAGCCTCACCGCCCTGCACGATGGTGACCGCGTCCTGGAACGACGGCTCGATGCGGTCAACCGGCGCGGCCGGCGGCGGCGCGGCCTCCGTAGAGCCTCCGCGCAGTAGGTCAAGAATGCCCATATCAATCGTCCAATGAGGCGTAACCGCTCTCGATAACCTGCGACTCAGTGGCGCCCTGCAGCCGGCCGATCGCCATGACACCCGCCACGATCCCGTCGATGCGACCGGTGGCGCGCTGCTTGGACAACTTCCGATTGCCCGCCGGATCCTCCTCGGTCACGGCGTTGGCCGCGTTCCATGTCAGCACCGGATTTCCGTCATGCGACAGCAGCTGGTCGAGCAACATGCGCTCGAATTCATCCACGGCGGGCGCCATGTCCTTGAAGCCCTGCCCGAACTTGAAGAACGGCGGCAGGCTCAGACCCTCCTGATTGACCATCGCCTCGTAGTCCTCGACCCGCCAACGGTCGGCGGCGATCTCCCGGATGTCGAATGCCGTGCAGATCTCCACCAGGCGGCGGAATACGAAAAGACGGTTGATCGCCCGGCCTGGCACCGCCTCCAGATAGCCGGCGTCACGCCAGGCAAGGTAAGGGACGCGGTCCTTGTCGGCCTTGTCGTGCAGTCCGTCACCCGGCAGCCAGAAATACGGGATCAGCCGAGTCACCGGGTCATCCTCTGTCGGGTCCAGCGCCACCACGAGGGCCGTCAAGTCCTGCGTGCTCGAAATGTCGAGTGCCGCAACGCCAGAGCGCCCGTACAGTGCCTCGATGCCGATAGGTGGCGTCGCCTGGCACGCGAACCAGATCTCTCCGGAGATCCACGGCGCTGACGCCTCAGTCCACTGGCAGAAGCACAGACGACGCACGGTCGCCTCTTTCGACGGCATGCCGCGCGCCTGCGTGACTTGCTCGCGCAAGTACTTGATGCCCGGGATACCGTACTCAAGGCTCGGGTTCGCTTTGGCCCAGCAACTTTCGTCCTTGAACGGATCGTCGCCCTCATCGAGCGCACAGATGAACGCGAAAAAGCTGTCGTCGACCAGCGTGCCGGCGCTCACCTTGGCGCCGTAGTCGTGGTAGTCCCAGCACACCGTGCGCTTGTCGGTGCCGCTGTTCGTGATCATGAAGATCAGCGCCTGCCGCCGGCTTTTCGTGCCCGCGCGCATCATCTCGACGACGTGCGGCCCCTTGTGCTCGTGGATCTCGTCCAGCAGCGCAATGTGTGGACGCGGCCCCGACTGCCCGTCGTCGGCACTGACCGGCCGGAAAAACGACGAGGTCGGCAGATACGCGAGGTTGAATTCGCGCATGGCGCCGCCGGACTTCTCGATGCGCTGGCGCAGCAGCGGCGACTGATCGACCATCGCAACGGCGTCGCGAAACAGGATCTGCGCCTGGTCTTTCTTGGTCGCCGCGGCGTAGATCTCGGCCCGCGCCTCACCATCAGCGGTCAGGCCGTAAAGCCCGATGCCGGCGGCCAGCGGTGACTTGCCGCTGCCCTTCGCCGTCTCGACATACGCGACGCGGAAGCGCCGATAGCCGTCCGGGCCTTTCCAGCCGAACAGACTGCCGATGATGAAGGCCTGCCACGGCTGCACGTCGAACGGCTTGCCCTCATAGTCGCCGCCGTTCAGGCATAGCACGTCCTCGAAGAAGCCGATGGCGCGATTTGCCGCGTCCAGATCCCACGTCAGCCCTCGCGCCGGCCCTTCGACCAGGTCGCGCAGGTGACGCGCACAGGCATCGCGAACGTGCGGCCCGGCCATGATCTTGCCGGCGGCTACCGCCTGCGCAAACTCGGTTGCGCGGTCAGAAGTACTTTGCGGCGACTGCCTTTTCGCCATTTTCGAACAACTCCCCTTGGCCGCCCGCCGGCAGCTGCACGCGAGCACGCGCCGAAGGGTTCAACCCGAAAAGCGCGCCCGATGCGCGCATGCGCTCCTCCGCGCGGTTCGCGATCTGCATCCACACGCCGATTTGCTTGTATCCGCTCGGCGTGGTGTCGACGTAACCGGCCTCGCGCTTGCCGGTTTTGGTGCGCGCTGCGGCGCGCGTCTCGGCGATCATCGAGCGCGCAAACTGCCAGTCCGCATACGCCTGGCAGTAGACGGCCAGCTCGCCCTGGTCGAGCTTGTTGATCAGACCCAGCAGGTAAAGATCGGGCGCCAGCTGATCCCAGATCTCGCGCGCCGCTTCGTCGAGCACGGCGGGACAGTCGGGCGCATCCTTGACCAGCTCCCACTGCACGCCAGATTGCGTCAGCTCGCTGATCGGTTTCTTGCTTCGGTTGCCTTGGATCAGATGGACCGTCGCGGGCAACGCGCGCCGTCCCGAGTTGTTGTTTCCAGCCATCTCAATCTCCTTTCGCTATACCCCCCTCCCATATTTCCCGCTCGTACAAACGAAGGTGGGCACGCGGTGCGGAAGCAAGGCGGAAAAAACTTTTTTACCCCCCCGCCCTGCGCCAGTGGTGCGCGGCGTCGAGCGGCACACCATCGAGGCCGCAGCCCCGGAGCGTCCCGCTTTTCTCCAGCTGCTGCTTGGCCCCGTCGTGGCACGGCTTGCACAGCGACTGCAGGTTGTCGGGATCGAAGAACAGCGCCTCATCCCCACGATGCGGCTGCTTGTGATCGACCACTGCGGCCGGCGTGACGCGCCCGAGATCTCCGCAGAACTTGCACAGCGGCTGCTCGCGTAACTGGCGCGCGCGCAACTGGAACCATCGTTTGGTGCCGTAGAGCCGGCGATAGTCGGGACGCGCCATTCGAATACCCAAAAGAATCGGGCCGGCGCAATGAAGGTTGCGACCGGCCCGACGTAATGCCTGGCAATGCAGGCAGGGAGACACCACGACCGCAGCGTGCGCAACGCGCTTTCCGCACCAAGCCCCCACTCGCTCGAAAAGCAAAAGCCCGATCGGGACAGATCCGGATCGGGCTCGTTTCGCTGCACGCACTGAAACCACAGCGTAGCCGAAATCTACTGAATCTCTGTCACGAATTCAATAGAAGGTCCAAGGGTGGTGTCTTAAGGCCCGGATTCTTAAGAAGAAATTCGACACCGTTGATCAGCGCGGTTTGCATCCGCCAGCCATGGCGCTCGGAGACACGGATGCGCTTGACCGCCAGCCGCATCGGCGCTTCCTCGACATAGAGCCCGATCGCCAGCTGGTACAGCTGCCTCGGCAGTTTGCGTAGCGCCTCGTGCGTGCGCTCGCAGTCCTCGGCGGTCACCGGCGTGTAGGCCCGCACCGGCTGCGACCGGATCTCCTCAAGTGTGAGCGAGCTTTCGCCGTAGCCTCTCGGCCCGCCACTGTTCGCCCATGCGCCCCACGACTGCAGGCGCTCGACCACCCACTGGTTTTTTCTAACTTGCGTACCCTTTTCTGCGCGCATCGTGCCTCCCGTTGTCATTCGCCGCGGATCTTTTTCGCAACTCTTGTCAGCCTCGCCAGCATGCCCTTCGGCGGCGGCCCGGCCGGTATGTGGGAGATCCTCTCGCGCAGCGCTGCATCAGCGGCCTCATGCGACGCAAGCACCTGGACTGCTCGCTCACGACGCTCACGCACTGCTGGCGCATACGTCGGCACCCATCCCGGCCTCGCCGCCTGCTTGGCGCAGTGCGCAAGCCATGCAAACGGCTGCACGAGGCCACCCACCTCATAGCGGCCCCGCCATTCGTCCATCACGACCTCGCGAAGGTTTTCAGGTGCCAATGCGAGATTCGTTGCAACCATGCGCCGCTGATCCTTCGACAGACCGCTCGGCCAAGCCAGATGCGGCTCCCAAGAAAGACCACGCTTCGCCCCCCTCTCTGCAAGCAAGCCATTTCCCACCGCCGCCGCAGGCTTGTGGCGTTCCTCTGAGGACGCTGCCGGTAGACCTTCGCTCGGTGTTTCGTCAAGGGGGTTGTCGATCGGCGGCGCCGCAGGCGTCGTCGACTCGATCTGCCTTTCAGCCCCACCGGCCGGTACGGCTGGGGGGGTTGGGGGGGAGGGTTTTAAGGTTTTAAGGTTTTCTCCGGACCTCGGATGTGTGTCGGCTTTCGCCGTTTTGCTTGTTTGCCGTGTTTCCTTGAAATCCTTGCTGGTATTGCCTTGGCGAGCCGCTTGTGGGGGTGTCGAACCTCTGTCGGCTTTTTTCGGGGCGCAATTATCCGTGTCTGCGAGCGGGCACTGAAAAGCGATACGGAACTGGTCGCCGATCTCGCGCAGAAGGCCATGCTTCACCAGTTGCTTCGCCAAGCGACGCACCATGGACTCGGTATGCGTGACTGCACGGACGCCCGGCCGCGGCTCGACATACATCCACTCACGCAGTGCCTGCCATGAGATCCCCACGCGCCGACCGACCTCTCCAGTCCCGTAATCCATGCGCGGCCGAATAGCGGCCACATAGAGCCGAAATGCCGCATGGCCGAGTCCCGACAGCGCGTCCAGCTCGGCCTGGTTGAGTTTGATTGCCGCCATTACTGATCCCCTCCCTCCGACCTATCAAAAGCCGTGAGGTCTTCCCAGATGTGCCCCAGATTGGCTTGCCCGTCATAGGTGCCGATCCAGTGCTGCAGCGCCTTGTCGACGCGCATTTGCGCTGCGTAGTCGTGGTGATTGATGCTGACACAGCGGATTACGCGAGCTTTCCCGCGCTTGATCACGAAGACACCAAACGCCGTCCCACCTGCCAACACTCTGGCCTTGATGCGAGGCCAGGCAATTTCCAGCTCTCGTCGGGTCAGCGGCCTTCGCGGGCGCAGGACAAGCGAACGCTTGACGGTCCTCGGCGCTACCAATGGCGGGAGGTCAGTGCGCGTCATGTGCGTCGCCCTCCTCGCTTTCCGCCGCTGCGTCGATCGATCGGCACAACCGCATGAGCGCCTGCGCGAGCTGCTCGGCCTCAAGCTGGATCTTCTTCCGCTCCTTAGACGTGATGCGCCTGTCAGCTGTCGCCGTCGTCACCTCCTGGATCACGTCGCCAAACTCGCTCGCCAGATCGCCGACCTGCGCCATGATGTCTTTCGCCGTAACCGGCGCGACGTCGGCCGGCACAGCAATCGCCAGCATTCCGTGCTGCCAGCACAGCGCACGCAGCGGCATCTTTGCATCCGAATCGCCATGGGCTTCGAGCAACTCCACGATCACCGAGAACTCCTCGACCGTCAGCAGATGCGTCTTGACCTCGTGGCGCAGCTTGTTGCGCAACACTGAGGGCGAAACCTGTTTGCCCATGCGGCGACCCATTGCGCCCGCCAGGCTCTCGATGCCGTATTCCCTTGCGCGGCTGTAGAGCGCTTCGAGCGGGTCGATGTCGGAGTACTCGTACGTCATGTGCAAATTCCCGGTTTTTCAACGTGTTAACGACACGCCACTTTGTTTAATCTCTCTCAAAACGCGGCACCGACCGCGACACAGGGAGAAAAACCATGTACCAGCCAAAGCCGAAATTCCTTCGGGCTCTCACGCCGACGCAGCGCAAAGCGCTGGACCGCCACCGCCGCCACGCAACGCCGCGCGCGGCACTGCCTGATCACTTCCCCACCCCTGCCAAGCGGCCGGCCACGTCAATTCGGGCCAGGTGTCTCGCCAATCATCCGGCCTGAGATCGATGCGCGAGACGCGCCCCTCGGTGTAGCGCTCGATCTGAACGCACCGATCCGGTCGCGGCTTTACTCCGTGCACCCACTGATTAATCAGCGAC
>Ga0102594_1000539_pt1 | contig 34455 bp, 33 predicted proteins | sample AraplaCol_mLB_r2_2_FD_76863 | JGI IMG/M metagenome (GOLD analysis project Ga0102594, IMG submission 76863) | Arabidopsis root microbial communities from North Carolina, USA - plate scrape MF_Col_mLB_r2 (SPADES assembly) (version 2) | ecosystem: Host-associated > Plants > Roots > Endosphere...
TGAACATCCCGCATGACAAGATCAACGTGAATGGCGGTGCGATTGCGCTTGGCCATCCGCTGGGCGCGACCGGCGCGATGATCCTGGGCACCATGGTCGACGAGCTGGAGCGCAGCGGCAAGAGCACGGCGCTCGTTACGCTCTGCGTCGGCGCCGGCATGGGCACCGCCACCATCATCGAGCGCGTCTAAGCGCCAACACGTTATTCAGGGATGAAACCATGATCGATTACAAAGTCGACGGCGACGGCGTCGCCTCCATTGTCTGGAACCTGGCCGACCGGCCGATGAATGTGATGAACGGTGAAAGCATCACCGCCTTCCGCGACGCCGTCTACAAGGCGATCGGCGACAAGGCCGTGAAGGGCGTGATCGTCACCTCGGCGAAGAACGACTTCGTCGCCGGCGCCGACCTCACCAACCTGCTGAAAGAAAGCAAGGACCCGGCCAAGGCGCTGCAGAACAGCTTCGCCCTGCAGAAGCTGTTCCGCGACATCGAAAAGGCCGGCAAACCCTTCGTCGCCGCGATGAACGGCACGGCTTTGGGCGGCGGCTATGAAATCTGCCTCGCCTGCCATCGCCGCATTGCCGCCGACAACCCCAAGGCGCTGATCGGCCTGCCGGAAGCCACCATCGGGCTGCTCCCTGGGGCGGGTGGCACGCAGCGTTTGCCACGCCTGATCGGCGTATCGAAAGCCCTGCCGATGATGCTGGAAGGCAAGAAGGTCGATCCCAGGGCCGCGCTGGCGCTCGGCATGGTCGAGGAAGTCGTCACGCCCGCCGACCTGCTCAAGCGCGCCAAGGAATGGGTACTGGGCGACGGCCAGACCGGCCATGTGAAGCCCTGGGACCAGAAGGGTTTCCGCGTGCCGGAGGCGCCGAACACCCCAAAGGGTGCGCAGGTCTTCACCGCCGGCAATGCCATGCTGCGCGCCAAGACGCTCGGCAACTATCCCAACGCCCAGTACATCATGTCCTGCGTCTATGAAGGCATGCTGGTCGATATCGATACCGGCCTGAAGATCGAAAGCCGCTATTTCGTCGCCTGCACGCAGTCGAAGGAAGCGCGCAACATGATCCGCTCGCTGTTCTTCTCGATCGGCGAGGCCAACAAGCTGGCCAACCGTCCGAAAAACGTGCCGACCCAGAGCTATGCCAAGGTCGGTATCCTCGGCGCCGGCATGATGGGCGCGGGCATCGCCTGGGCAGCCTCCTCCGCCGGGATCGAGACCGTGCTGCTGGACAGCACGCAGGAGTCCGCCGACAAGGGCAAGGCCTATTCCGCCGCGCTTCTGGATAAGCGGGTCAAGGCAAAGCGCGCAACCGAAGCCGACAAGGACAAGCAGCTGGCCCTGATCAAGGCCACGACCTCCTACGATGATCTCAAGGGCTGTGACCTGGTCATCGAAGCCGTGTTCGAGGATCGCGCGATCAAGGCCGATGTCACCAAGAAGGCCGAAGCGCAGATCTCAGCCACCGCCATCTTCGCCTCCAATACCTCGACGCTTCCCATCAGCGGCCTGGCCGAGGCCAGCAGCCGGCCGGCCAATTTCATCGGCCTGCATTTCTTCTCGCCGGTCGACAAGATGCCGCTGGTCGAGATCATCCGCGGCAAGCAGACCTCGGACGAGACGCTCGCCCGCGCCATGGACTTCGTGAAGAAGATCCGCAAGACGCCGATCGTGGTGAACGACTCACGCGGCTTCTACACCAGCCGCGTCTTCGCCACCTACGTGACCGAAGGCCTGACCATGCTGGCCGAGGGCGTCAATCCGGCGATCATCGAGAATGCTGGCAAGCAGGCCGGCATGCCGGTGGGGCCGCTGGCGCTGGCCGACGAGGTGTCGCTGGAGCTGATGCACCGCGTCCGCGCCCAGACCAGGAAGGACCTGGGCGATGCTTACAAGGCGGACGGTTCCGAACCGGTGCTGGCCCTGATGGTCGAAAAGCTCGGCCGCATCGGCAAGAAGGCCGGCAAGGGCTTCTACGAGTATCCGGCCGACGGCAAGAAGAAGCTGTGGACCGAACTCTCCAAGCACTTCCCGGTCAAGGCCGAAGCCGAGCAGCCGGCGCTCGCCGATGTGATCAAGCGGCTGGTCTATATCCAGTCGGTCGAAACCGCGCGTTGCGTCGAGGAAAACGTCATCATCGACGTGCGTGACGCCGATGTCGGCTCGATCATGGGCTGGGGCTTCCCGCCTTTCCGTGGTGGCACGGTCAGCCATATCGACACCGTCGGCGTGCAGCCGTTTGTCACCGAATGCGACGCGCTGGCGCAGAAGCATGGTGCGCGCTTCACGCCGCCCAAGCTGCTGCGCGACATGGCAGCCGGCGGCAAGAGCTTCTACGCCGCCTGAGGCGCACAGCCTTCACTACAAAGAGAAAGGGCCGGGTTTCCCCGGCCCTTTTTATTGCCTTACGGCCAGATCACCATGGCCGAGAACGGCCAGACATAGGCCTGCAAGGTCACCAGCAGGCCGACCAGGCAGGCCAGCGCGATCGAATGCCAGAAGACATAGCGCAGGATTTCGCTTTCATGGCCGAACCAGTTGGTTGCCGTGGAAGCCACCACGATGGACTGGGCGTCGATCATCTTGCCCATCACGCCGCCGGATGAATTGGCCGCGCCCATCAGGATCGGCGACAGGCCGAGCTGTTCCGAGGTGATCTTCTGCAACCCGCCGAACAGCACGTTCGACGCCGTATCCGATCCGGTCAGCGCCACGCCCAGCCAGCCGAGCAGGGTGCCGAAGAAGGGATAGAAGACGCCTGTCGCTGCAAATGCGAGGCCCAAAGTCGCATCGACGCCGGAATAGCGCGTCAGCGTGCCCAGCGCCAGCATGGCGGCGATGGTGATCAGCGAGTAGCGCACCGTCCAGATCGTCTCGCCGTATGTCTTGATCAGGCGTAGTGGCGAATACTTCATCACGATCCCGGAGACGATGGCGGCCAGGAAGATCGCCGTGCCGGTCATGGTCAGGATGTTGAAGTTGAAGATGGCGCCCTCCGGGATCGGCTTGGCGACCACCGGCGGCACCTTCTGGATCATGTTGTGCAGACCCTCGATGGTGTATTTCGGGAAGAACAGCGGATTGACCACGTCCTTGAAGGTCTGGGTGCCCCAGACGAAGACGAAGACGCAGAGGATGATCCAGGGAATCCAGGCGGCCAGCACCTGCCCCTGCGATGGCGTGGCAACACTGGCGCCGACCGAGGGCACCGATGGAATGCCAACGGCAGAGTCGTCGTCGCGGTTGCGCAGCTTGGGCGAATGCCAGATCTCGGCCGGCTTCCACACCTTGAGGAAGGCGAAGAGGCAGCCCATCGAGACCAGCGAAGCCACCACGTCGACCAGCCAGGGACCGTGGAAATTGGAGACCAGATACTGCGGCAACGCGAAGCTGACGCCACAGACCAGGATGGCCGGCCAGATCGCGGCCATGCCACGCCAGCCGGCAAAGGCCCAGATCAGCCAGAAGGGCACGATCAGCGAGAAGAACGGCAGCTGCCGGCCCGCCATGGCGCCCAGTTGGATCGCATCCATGCCGGTGACAGCGGCGAGCGTGACAATAGGCGTGCCAAGCGCGCCGAAGGCGACCGGCGCGGTATTGGCAATGAGCGACAGGCCCGACGCCGCCAGCGGCGAGAAGCCCAGGCCGATCAGGATCGCGCCGGTGACCGCCACCGGCGTGCCGAAGCCGCCCGCGCCCTCGAAGAAGGCGCCGAAGGCGAAGGCCACCATCAACAACTGGAGCCGGCGGTCCGGCGTGATGCCGGCGATGGAATTCTGAAGGATGTCGAAATAGCCGTTCGCCTTGGTCAGGCGATACAGGAAGATGACGTTCAGGATGATCCAGCCGATGGGGAAGAGCCCGGTGAGCAGGCCGAGCCAGGAGGCTTTCAGCGCCAGCTCCATCGGCATGGTGAAGCCCCAGACGGCGACGGCGATGGCGCCGATCAGCGCCAGCACGGCGGCGAGATGGGCCTGCATGCGCGCAAAGGCGATCAGGCCGAGCAGGATGACAATCGGGATGGCGGCAATGGTCGTGGACAAGACGGCGCTGCCGAGCGGGTTATAGACCTGACTCCACATGAAGGCCCCTCCGAAATCTCTGTGATGCGTTCCTCACGACCGGATTCGATCGCCCGAAGATGTGAGACGGCTTTTTCGGCAACGTCCAGAAAAAGCGTTTTTGCAGTGCTTTTCCACGAAAACCGATAAACAACGCATAAAAAAAGGCCGGGTTCCCCCGGCCTTTATTGGTTCTGAGATTGGTTCGGTTCAGTCTTCGGGCGCAGCCACTTCACCCTCGTCTTCCGGTGCGTCGGATTCGAACAGCGTGGTGCTGCCCTCTGACGGCAATGCATTCTCCACCTCGCCGCCGTTGCCATAGAGCTGGTCCGGCAGCCACAGCGCGATCTCGGGGAAGACATACAGCAACACCATCGAGAGCAGAACGATGAAGACGAAGGGATAGATGCCCTTGAAGATCTCGTCGATCGACAGACTCTTTGGCGCCACGCCCTTGCAGTAGAAGGCCGCCATCGCCACCGGTGGCGTCAGGAACGAGGTCTGCAGATTCAGCGCGACCAGGATGCCGAAGAACAGCGGGTCGACGCCGTAATGCTGCAGCAGTGGCATGAAGATCGGCACGAAGATCACGATGATCTCGGTCCATTCCAGCGGCCAGCCCAGCAGGAAGATGATGAACTGCGCCAGGATCATGAACTGCGTGCCCGACAGATCGAGATAGTCGATCAGTGCGCGCACCACCTCATGGCCGTTGAGATAGGCGAAGACCGCCGAGAAGGTGGCCGAACCCACGAACAGCCAGCAGACCATCGCTGCCGAGCGCGCGGTGAGGAACACCGACTCCGTCAGCTTGGCGATGCTGAAGCTGCGATAGCAGATCGCCAGCACCACCGCGCCGGCCGCGCCCACGGCGGCCGCTTCCGTCGGCGTCGCCAGGCCGAACAGGATCGCGCCCAAAACGGTGACGATCAGCAGTGCCAGCGGCAGGAACGAGGTCGTGAGCGCCCAGATCACCTTGCTGAGCGGCACGTCGAGAATCTCCTTCGGCGGCTTGGGCGCCAGCGAAGGATTGATCACGGCACGGCCGATCACATAGGCCATGTAGAGGCCGGCCAGCATCAGGCCAGGCAGGAAAGCGCCGGCATAGAGCTTGACCACCGATACGCCCGCCGTGGCGCCATAGAGGATCAGCAGCACGCTGGGGGGGATCAGGATGCCGAGACAGCCGCCCGCGCAGACCACGCCGGCCGCCAGCTTCGGATCGTAGCCGGCGCGCAGCATCGCCGGCAGCGCCAGCAGGCTCATCAGCGTCACCACCGCGCCGACGATGCCGGTGGCCGTGGCGAACAGCGCGCAGGTGAGCAGCGTGGCGACCGCCAGAGAGCCCGGCAGGTTCTTGGCCGCCAACTCAATACTTAAAAACAATCGGTCGAGGATGTTGGCGCGTTCGACGATATATCCCATGAACAGGAACAGAGGCACGGAGATTAGCACGTCATTGGCCATGACGCTGAAGGTGCGCTGCACGAACAGTTCAAAGATATGGCTGCCCATGGCGTAGTAGCCGAAGCCGACGCCGATGGCCATGAGGGTGAAGGCGATGGGGAAGCCGAAGCCGATGGCGAACAGGAACACCACCAGCATCAGGATGCCGACCTGGGGATCAGTCATTACACTTTCTCCCCGGTCTGGCCTTCGGTGCCGTACTGTTTCTGCAGCACCTGCTCCAGCTCCTCCACGTCACCCAGCCTTGGCGGCCATTTATTGTGCTGAATGCAGTAGATGCAGCGCAAAACCTCGGCAATGCCCTGCATGATCAGCATGGCGCCGGCAATCGGGATGATGGTCTTGAAGGGATAGATGATCGGGCCGGCCGGCGTGAACAGGCTGCGTTCCTTCACCGACCAGGAATAGGCGGCGTAATCCCAGCCGATATAGAACAGCGTGACGATGCCGGGGAAGAAGAAGATGAAGTAGAGGACCAGATCGGATTTCGCCTGGGTGCGGGGCGACCAGTTACGGTAGATCCAGTCACCGCGCACATGGCTGTTGCGCGCCAGCGTATAGGCGCCGGCCATCATGAACAGGGTGCCATAGAGAATGTAGGCCGCGTCGAAGGCCCATTCGGTTGGTGCTCCGAGTACATAACGGGCAAAGACCTCGTAGCTCGTCGCCGCCGTCAGGAACACGATGCACCAGCCGAACGTCTTGCCCAGCCAGGTGTTGATCGTGTCGATCCAGAATACCAACCGGTTTTCCATGCGCTCCCCGTATGCTCCCTGCCCCGTGTAGTTACGCGTTTTTTATGGGGCCTGCTCCTAAACGACGGGAACCGCCGGTCTCCCGGCGGTTCCCGCACAGACTCGTCCGACTTCGATCAGCCCTTGCGATTGAAGAAATGGTTGTAGGCCATTTCCTTGCTCGGGTTGTTCAGCAGTTCGTAGCGCACCGTGCGGCGCACCCAGTCGAGCTGCGACTTGCTGACCTTGGCGAAGAAGGTTTCTTCGTTCTGCGCCTTCAATACGCCATCCCAGGCCTTGAGCTGCGCTTCCTGCACCGCGCGCGGCGTGCGGAAGACGCGGACCTTGTCCTTGGTCTGCATCTCGGCCAGGTCCTTGGAGTAGCGGTCGAGCGCCTTCCACGACATGTCGGAGGACGCCGCTTCAGCCGCATATTTCAGGATCTGCTTCTGCTCGGCCGGCAGCCCATCGTACTTGGTCTTGTTGAACAGAATCTCGAACATCTCGGCGGCCTGGTGATAGCTCTGCAGCATGTAGACCTTGGAGACATCCGGGAAGCCCAGCACGCGGTCGGATGACGGGTTGTTGAATTCCGCACCGTCCAGCAGTCCGCGATCCATCGCCGGCACGATTTCGCCGCCAGCCACGATGGTGACGGCCGCGCCCATTTCCTTGAACAGGTCGGCTGACAGACCGACCGTGCGGTACTTCATGCCCTTCAGGTCGTCGGCGGTCTTGATTTCCTTCTTGAACCAGCCGAGCGGCTGCGCCGGCATCGGGCCCGACATGAAGCCGACGAGATTCAGCTTCAGGATGTCGTGCATCAGCTCGTTATAGAGCTGGTAGCCGCCGCCGTAGTTCATCCAGGCCATCACGCCGTTGGCGTCCCAGCCATAGGGCGGCACAGTGCCGAACAGCGAGAAGGCCTTGTGCTTGCCGTACCAGTAGGCGGCCACGCCATGGCCGGCATCCAGCACGCCGCTATGCACGGCATCCTGCATGCCGAAGGCGGGCACCACCGAACCGGCGGCCAGCACGTCGAGCTTCAGGCGGCCGCCCGACAGGTCGTTCACGCGGGTGGCGAAGTCGGTCGCCATCTCGTGGAAGATGTCCTTGGTCGGCCAGGTCGACTGGTATTTCAGCGTCACGGTCTGGGCGCGCGAGACATTCGGCATTGCCACGGTGGCGACGGCAGCCGCACCGGCAACGCCGGCACCACGCAGGAACTGGCGACGGCCGGGTTTTTTGGACGCAAGTGTGGTGTCTTTACGCTCGGTCATCGTTTCCTCCCATGATGTTTATGTGTGCCGTGAACCGGCTTAATTCGAAACGTAAATGCGAGCGCCGTCATCATTGGACGTATACGCTGAACCCGTCCACAAAATTTTATGCGCTGGTTATTGGCTGCACTGCACAAATGGGCAGACGTCAGCCGGTTTAGACCGTCTACGGTCGATTTCTCAGACTAAAGTCGAAGGAAATCCGGCCAAAGTATGCAGCGCCGGTTATGCCCCTACAGGGCGTTCAGCCGCGCCAGCAGGGCATCGACATCCGACTCGACGTGATAGAGGCCGAAGCCGATGCGCAGCCGGCTGCCGCGGTGGTCGGTCACCACATGGACGGCCGCCAGCCGTTGCTGGAGATCGGCGGCATCCGCCGGTTCGAAGGTCAGAAAATTGCCGCGCGGCAGCGGATCGGCCACCACCAGCTGCCCCGCCGCCAGCGGCAGGCCCGCGGTCAGCCCGGCCAGGAAGCGCTGCTGCAGTCCGCGCACATGCTGATGGATCGCGGCCACCGTGACGCCCTGCTGCTGCAGCCAGTCCTGCACCGCATTGAAGCGGTAGAGCCCTGAAGGATCGAAGGTCGCGCCCATGAAGCGCCAGCCGTTTTCCGTGTAAGCCGTGCGCGTATCCTGCGGGCCGCTGAGCGCGCCGAAGGCGGCATACCAGCCGGTGTCACGCGGCCGCGCACCCCAGCCCGGCGGGCAATGCATGAAACAGGCGCCCTCGCCCGCCATCGCATATTTGTAGCCGCCGGCCAGGTAGAAGGCGCGCGCGGCGAAAGCCGACCAGTCGACCGGCCGCGCCATGAAGGCGTGATAGCCGTCGACGGCCAGCATGGCATCGCCGGCAGCAGCCACGATCCCGGCAATATCCGTGACGGCGAAGCCGGAATTGAAGAACACCTCGCTGACGAAGATCAGGTCGATGCGGCCCTGCAGTTTGCGCGCCGCCTCGGCAAAGCGCGCGCCAAAGGTCTCGAAAGGCGCAGCCGCAACCCGCGTCGCCTGCACCAGGCCTTCCTCTTCCATGCGGGCGATCTGGCGCGCGAAGGAATGGAATTCGCTGTCGCTGGTCAGAAGGCGCAGCGGCCGGTCGGCCGGGAAACACGACAGCAACCGTTTGAGCAGTTCATGCGTGTTGGGGGCGAAGACCACGCTTTGCGGATCGGGCAGATGAAGCTGCCGCGCCACATGGGCCTGCGCCTTCGGCAGCACTTGGCCCAGCACATGCTCCCATTTGCCGTCGATCAGCTTTGCTGCGTCGTCCCAGGCCAGCATCTGGCCGGAGCGGCTGGCATCGGGCCAGGCCGAGTGGCTGTGGGCAGCAAAATGCAGCCGCTCTGGTTTGCTGGTGAGGAACTGCGAGAAATGCTGTTTCAGATCGAGCTGGGTCATTTCGCTCTTCCCGGCGGCGCTGGAATATTTTAATCTTAAAGCAATTCCGGGAGCAAGAACCATGACGACGGACGGCATCCAGACCGATTTCTCCGACCGCATGAGCTATGGCGACTATCTGCAGCTCGACACATTGCTGTCGGCGCAGAAGCCGCTGTCGCAGGAGCCCGATGAGCTGCTATTCATCACCATCCACCATGTGCAGGAAGTGTGGATGAAGCTGCTGAACGCCGAGCTCGATCGCGCCATCGCCCATATCCGCAGCGACGATCTCGGCCCCAGCTTCAAATGCCTGTCACGTGTCTCGCGCATCCAGATCCAGCTGATCCAGGCCTGGGATGTGCTCGCCACCATGACGCCGGCGGATTACCTGCGCTTCCGCCCGGTGCTGGGCTCTTCCTCCGGTTTCCAGTCCTGGCAGTACCGCCAGATCGAATTCAAGCTCGGCGCCAAGAATGCGCTGATGCTGAAACCCCATGAACACCGCGCCGATATCCACGGCCCGCTGCTGGCCGCCTTCGAGGCGCCGAGCCTGTATGACGAGGCGCTGCGGCTGCTGGCGCGCCGCGGCCTGGCCGTGCCCGACGACGTGCTGAAGCGCGACGTGACGCAGCCGCATACGCCCGATCCACGCATCGAGGCGATCTGGGGCACGATCTACCGCGAATCCGAAACACATTTCGATCTCTACGAACTGGCCGAGGAACTGGTCGACGTAGAGGACAGTTTCCAGCAATGGCGTTTTCGCCATATGAAAACGGTGGAACGCATCATCGGCATGCGCCAAGGGACAGGCGGCAGCGCCGGTGTCGCTTACCTGCGACTCGCGCTGGAGCGCAGCTTCTTCCCCGAACTCTGGTCGGTCAGAACCAAGCTCTGATTTTCCTGCCTGCAGATTGCGCGGAAGCCTTGTCAGGAAAGCGGCAATTGCCTAACGAAGCAGCCAAAGCCTGTTAAAATGCGGCTTCGTAGCGTCTCGCGCTGAATCCGCGTGGACAGCTTTTTCTTTCAGACTTAAAACATCTGCCAACGCACAAAATCACGCGAGGCCTCCCATGACTTTCCTCACGCGTTTCACCCGTATTGCAGCCGGCGCCGCGCTGGCGCTGACCATTGCCACCGCCGCCCCAAGTGATGGTCTGGCCCAGCCGTACAAGATCGGCATCGCCCAGTGGGGCCCGCATCCGCAGCTGGAAAAAGCCGTCTCCTCTTTCAAGGCCGAGCTGACCCGCCTCGGCCTAGTCGAAGGCAAGGATGTCACTTACGAGATCGACCAGGCGAATTTCGACGTCGCCTTGCTGCCGCAGCTTCTGAACAAGCTGAAGGCCACCAAACCGAATGTGATCTACACCATCGCCACGCCGGTGACCCAGGCCGCCAAGAATGCGCTGAAAGGCTCCGGCATCCCGATCATCTATGCCGCCGTCAATGATCCGGTGAAAGCCAAGCTGGTGCCGAGCTGGACCGAGGGCGCCGACGACATGGCCGGTGCATCGGACCAGCAGGACATGGATGCCGTGCTGGCCTTCACCCGCAAGCTGCTGCCCAACGCGAAGAAGCTGGCGGTCGCCTACAATCCGGGGGAGGACAACAATCTCGCCGTCTTCGAGCAGGTGAAAGCCACTGCGGCCAAGTACAACTTCACCGTCACCGGCGCCGGCATCGACAATCCGTCGGAAATCCCGCTGCGCATCGCGGCGCTGAAGGGCCAGGCCGACGTGATCTACACGCCGACCGGCGGTCTGATCCAGCCCGGCCTGCCTGCCATCGCCGCCACCGCCGGCCAGATCGGCATCCCGGTGATCAATGCTGGCGTCGAGGCCGCAAAACAGGGCATCGTGCTGGGCGGCTATGCCGTCGACTATGCCAAGGTGGGCAAGAACGCCGCCGGCATCGCCTACAAGGTGATCAAGGAAGGCGCCAAGCTGAAGGACCTGCCGCCGGCCCGCGCCACCGCCGCCGATCATGAAGGGGCCATCAGCGCCAAGCAGCTCGCCAAGCTGAACTTGCCTTTGCCAGCTGACCTCAAAGATTGTAACTGCGTCGCTGAGTAAGATGCTCGCCGTCACCGACCTGAAGAAGCGGTTCTTCCCGGGCACGCCGAACGAGCGCGTCGCACTCGACGGACTCAGCCTCGATCTCAGGGCCGGCGCCTTCTGTGTCGTGATCGGCTCGAACGGCGCCGGCAAGAGCACACTGCTGAATGCCATCGCGGGCAAGTTCAGCCCCGATGGCGGCAGCATTGCCATCGATGGCCAGGACGTCACCCGCGAGCCGGCCTGGAAACGCGCCCGCCTGGTTGCCCGCGTCTTCCAGGATCCGATGACCGGCACGGCGGCCGGCATGACGGTGGAAGAAAACCTGCTGCTGGCAGAACTGCGCGCCAAATCGCACCGCCTGCGCTGGGGCCTGACGGCGACGCGGCGCGAGAGCTATCGCGCCCAGCTTGCCATACTGGGGCTGGGACTGGAGAACCGCCTGTCGGACCGCATCGACACGCTGTCGGGCGGCCAGCGCCAGGCCGTATCGCTGATCATGGCGGTTCTGGGCGAGCCGAAGCTGCTGCTGCTCGACGAGCATACCGCAGCGCTCGACCCGCTCACCGCCGCCCGCGTGATGGAAGCGACGCTGCGCGTGGTCGAGCAGCGCAAACTCACGACCCTGATGGTCACCCACAACATGCAGCATGCCATAGACCACGGCGACACGCTGCTGATGATGGATGCCGGCCGCGTGCAGCTATTGCTGCGCGGCGAGGAGAAGCACGCCATGAGCATCGACGACCTGATCGCTCGCTTCCGCGACAAGAGCGACCGCATCCTGCTGGCGAGCTGAGCAAGCATCATGGATATCCTGCTGCGTTTCTACGAACTGGTGCCGGTGACGCTGGCACAGAGCCTGATCTATGCCTTTGTCGCCTTCGGCGTCATGCTGCCCTTCCGGCTGCTCAGCTTCCCGGACCTCACCAGTGAAGGCTCCTTCCCCATCGGCGGCTGCATCTGCGGCACGCTGATCGCTGCCGGCGTCAGCCCGCCGCTGGCCATGCTGGCCGGCGCGGCCGGCGGTTTCCTCTGCGGGACGGCGACGGCCATCGTCAGCCTGAAATTCCGCATTTCGTCGCTGCTGGCGGGCATCATCATCGTCACCATGGTCTACAGCATCAACCTGCGCATCATGGGCAAGTCGAATGTCGCGCTGTTCCAGTATGACAACCTGTTCGACCTGGTCTGGCCCGGCATGAATTCCACACTGTGGCAGAAAATCCTGTTCCTCGGCGCTGGCGTGATCATCCTACTGGGCGCGGCGCTCGCCTTCCTGCGCACCGAGAAGGGCATCGCCTTCCGCGCCGTCGGCGCCAATCTCGACATGGCGGAAGCCCAGGGCATCCACAGCTGGTGGCATATCGTGCTGGGTTTCGGCGCGGCCGGCGCGCTCTGCGCCTTTGCCGGTGCACTGGTGGTGCAGTCGCAGGGCTTTGCCGATGTGAATATCGGCTTCGGCGTGCTGATCAACGGGCTGGCCGCCGTGATCATCGGCGAGCTGGTCACCGGGCGCGACAGCATCTGGCGTCAACTGCTCGCGCCCATCGTCGGCGCGGTGATCTATTTCCAGATCATCTCGATCTGCCTGGCGCTCGGCCTGGCGCCCACCGACCTGAAATTCGCCACCGGCGCGCTGGTGCTGCTGATGCTGGCGGCACCCAGCTTCCTGCCCGGCTTCAAACGGTCGCTCAGCCGCGACCGCATGCACGAGACCACCTAGTAGGCTGTGAACAGCACCATGAAGGCCGAGACGGTGACGGTGGCGATCACCGTCGTCACCAGGATCGTGCTGGATGCCCGCTGCACATAGGTATTCTGCTGCGTGGCGAGGATGTAGACATTCGCCGCCGTCGGCATCGAGGCCTGGATCACCGCGACCGCCGTCAGGAACGGATCGAGCTTCAGCACGAACGCCGCCAGCATCCAGACCATGATCGGATGCACCGCCAGCTTGCCGATCGCCGTCAGTGAAATCTGTTCCAGACCGTCCGCGATCGGCCGGCCGACCAGTGTCAGGCCCAAGGCAAACAATGCACAAGGCGCCGAGGAATTCGCCAGCAGGTTCAGCAGCGTCTCGACCGGACCGAACAGGGACAGGCCGGTCAGGCCCCAGAGCAGGCCGGCGAAAGTAGAGATGATCAGCGGATTGCGCGCCATGCCGATGGCGACGCGCTTGAAGATCGCGCTGAGCGAAGCCTGGCCGCCGTTCGAGCCCTCGATCAGCGCCGTGGTCAGCGGGATCAGAATGATGTGGTCGAAGACGATGATCAGCACGGCGGGCAGCACGGCGGCATCGCCGAACAGCGTCACCAGGATCGGCAAGCCCATGAAGCCGACATTGCCGAAGGCTGCGCCCATGCCCTGCACCGCGCGCTCGCCCCAGGTGACCGGGAACAGCAGACGGCTCAAGCCCACCGTGAAGGCCCAGGCGATCAGGCCGCCGCCTGTGTAAGCCGCGACGAATTTCGGATCGAAGGCCGTGAAGACCGGTGCCTGCGCCATCTTGATGAACAGCATGGCCGGCAGGGCGAACCAGATCACGAAGGCGTTCAGGCCCAGATAGGCTTGCGCGGTGATGATGCGGGTATAGCCGGCGGCATAGCCGATGAAGATCAGGCCGAAAAAGGGCAGCGAGACATTCAGCAGGGTTCCCATGCCAGCCGCTCCCGCCCTATTTCGCCGGCTGCGGCGTCACCAGCCGCTGGGAGAAGGCCTTGCGCACATGCTCCGGCATCACGATCGACTTGCGCGCCTTGAGGGCGAACAGCACGGCGACGATCTCGGCGCGGGCCAGCGGTTGCCTGGTGTTGCTGTCGAGCAGGAAATGGCAGAAGCGCCAGGTCTTCTCGCGCAGCTCCAGAATTCCGGTGCGGGTGTAATAGGCATCGCCGATGCTGAGCGGCCGCAGATAGTCGATGGTGTAATCCAGCGCCGCCGAACCCAGTCCCTGGCTGCGCATCTCTTCCGCCGTCAGACTGCCGCCGGCCAGCATGTTGCCGGCCGCTTCGGAAAACCGCGCCATGTAGAAGCGCGTCGCCATGCGGCCGGTCTCTTCCGCTTCCCAGCGATCCACCGCACCGCGGCAGGTCTCGTACATGCCCTCCACCGGCGCCGTGGGCACGGGCGGACCGACCTGCGGCTTCGGCGGTTCCGGCGCGCGCAGCTGTGCGGCCAATGCACTGGCCGCCTGTTTCACATCGACCGGCAGGGCCAGCGGCCCGCCACCGTCGAGACGGTCGAGGATCAGCGTGGCTTCGCAGGTGGCCGACAGCGTGTTGGTCTCGGCTTCATAAAGTTCGTGATAGAGCTGCAGGCGGTCAGCTTCCACGGCGCGAATGCCGCTGCGCAGGCGCAGCACGGCACCTTCATGATTCTCGCGCCGGAAGGTGATGCGATGCCGGCTGGGCCGCACCGCCACCTTGTCCTCGCGGCGACGCCTGGGGCCATAACCCAGCGCCAGCAGCAGCTGTTTCTCGGCCTCGGCGAAGCGCGAGAGATAAAACTGCACGTTCAGATGCCCCATGCGGTCGCATTCCCAGGGCTGCACCGGCGAGCGGCCCGTGGGCACGAAGCCGTCTTCGGTGGCCGGGATGGCTACCTGCCCGGCCGGCGCATCGACTGAGACCTGTACGCGCTTGAAGCCCTCTTCCAGATCGGCCGGCAGCGCGACCGACTTGCGCGCCTGCAGGTCGAAGCACAAGGCCAGCACATCGGCCTGCATGCACAGCGCGCCGGTCTCGGCGTTATAGACCCGATGGTGGAACTTGATCTTCTTGCCTTCAGCAAAGGCCACGCCGCTTTCCATGCGGATCAGGTCGCCGGCATGCAGCTCAGCAACAAAGCGCGTCTCGGCATTCACCGCGGCGATGCCCAGCTTGCGTACCTTGAAGGCTTCCTGGCCGAAGCCGGCCGCCAGCATCACGCTGGCCGCGGCATCGGATATCCGCGCGGTATAGAACTGCACGTTCATATGGCCATACTGGTCGCATTCCCAGGCGGCGACGGAACCGCGGTAGGTTTCGCGGAAATTGCTCACGGCAAACTCTCTGGCAGATGGGGAAACTGTAATCCGGCGGGACCCTATGTTCGCGCCTTAAGCGCGGCCACGCAACCGGTCCAATAGCTGCCCGACATGGCGGCGCACCACGGCTTCGCCGGTATCGCCCAGCACCTTCAGTCGCCCGGTGGTCTCCAGCATCAGTGCCCCGCCAACCGCGGCCACCAGCGACACCGTTTCCGCCCGCACCGTTTCTGGGTCCAGCCTGGCCAGCTTCTGCATGGCATCGCCCAGCACGGTATAACCCTGGATCATCCGGCCATTGAGCAGGCGGTCCAGCTCCGGCGTAAGGCTGGTAGGCCGGAAACCCTGGCCCAGATAGAGGCCGAGATAGAGGTCGTCGGGCCGCGCGCGATAGAAGCCATAGAAAGCCAGGGCGCCAGCCATGAGCTGACCTTCCCCTTCGGGCACTTTCGCCACCGCCTCGCGCAGGTGTTTCAGCAGGTCGGCCAGCGAGCCAGCCAGCATGTCGGCATAGAGCGCCTCCTTGCTGGGGTAATGCAGATAGACGGTACCGACCGCGATGCCGGCCTCGGCGGCGATGGCGCGCAAGGTCGCGGCCTCCAGACCGTCGCGGCCGAAGACCAGCTTGGCGGCGCGCAGGATCGCGTCGCGCTTGAAGGCTCGGACGGCGTCCCGTCGTCCGCTTTTCTTTTCGATGACGTCAGCGGGCATTTTTCCACGCCAGCGGATCGCCGCCATCGCGCTCCTTCACGGCGGCCTTGAAACCGATCTGCTCACAGCGCTGCTTGAAGGCGACGCCCTCGGGCGAATGCCGCGTGATGCCGTCGAACAGCGTCGCCAGCGTCTGCGTCGAATTCAGGCCCATATTGTCATAGGCCTGGTTGACCATCATTTTCTGCATCATCAGCTGGTTTTTAGGCACGCTGGCAATCCGCGCCACCAGCGCCTCGACATGGGCGTCGAGCTGGTCATCCGGCACGGTGTCGATCACCAGGCCATACTCTTTCGCGGTGCGACCATCAATGAGATCACCCGTCAGCAGCATGCGCTTGGCCTTCTCGGCGCCAAGGCGATAGACCCACATCGCTGTGGTCGGGCAGCCCCAGATGCGCGCCGGCGGATAGCCGATCTTCGCATCCTCCGCCATCACGACGAGGTCGCAGCACAGCGCGATGTCGCTGCCGCCCGCCACCGCGAAGCCGCGGATCTTGGCGACCACCGGTTTCAGCGAACGCCACAGACTGAAGAAGCAGTCGGTCGAATGCCGCATCCACTGGTAATCGACCAGCGGGTCCCAGGGCATGTCCTGGCTGCCCTTCACCGGGCGCGGCTTCTCGGCATATTCCTTGAGGTCGTAGCCGGCGCAGAAGGCACGCCCGGCGCCGGTCAGCAGGATCACATGCACATCGTCATCCAGGTTGGCGCGCTCGACGGCGGCACGCAGCGCATCCGGCGTGTCTTCGTGGATGGCGTTCAGATGCTCGGGGCGGTTCAGGGTGATACGGGCGACACGGCCGTCGCGCTCATACAGGACAATCGGTTCAGCCATGGTTTCCTCCAGTTTCTGGAGAAAACATTACATCCGTTCATTAAAATGAACAATGTTCATAATTTCAGCTCGCGATAGCGCGCGCCGGGCAGCGGATTATCGTAATAGGCCGGAATGTCTTGGAAATTCAGGGCGTCGTAGATCCGGTTGGCCGCCACCATGGAGGGGAAGGTATCCAGCCGGATGGCGCGGTAGCCCTGCTGGCGCGCCTCGGCGATCACCGCATCGGCCAGGCCTCGCCCCAAATTCCGGCCACGGCCCTCCGGCGCGATATAGAGACGCTTCATTTCCGACATCCCGCCGCCGAGATCACGCAGGCCGACGACACCGACAGCCTCCGCGCCGGCAAAACCCAGCAGCAAGGCCCCTTTTTGCGCCGGCGCGTATTTGCCCGGCAGGGTCGCCAGCTCCTCGTCGAATCCCTGGAAGCAGAGACTGAAATCCAGCGACTGCGCATAGGCGGTGAAAAGCCGGCGCACAGCGGCCAGGTCGTCGGGGCTGGAGGCTGGCCGGATGGCCGTCTGCGAGTCGTTCATCCCCTTATCAGAGAAGAAAAGCCGGCCCCCGGCAACTGGTCGATTTCTTGAGAAAGCCTAGAGAAAACAGCGCCTTCCGCCTTCCTTGTGCAAACTTTCATACTAGTATATCAATTTACACCCCGCTGAGGCGGGCGGTCGATGACGCAGAGCATCGGTCCGGAGGAAACAACCATTGGACGTTGAGCCATGAGCGACAGCCCGGCACCCGTCGCCCGCACCACGCGGGCCTCGCGACAGGCCATGCGTCCCGACGGCACCGACCGGCGCGGCGGCACCGCTGCGGCCGGCATCTATCGGTCCTTACGCGCCGAGATCATCTCGATGCAGCGCAAGCCGGGCGAAGCAATCATCGAAAAGCAGGTCGGCGAGGCGCATGGCGTCAGCCGCACGCCGATCCGCGAGGCGCTGCTGCGCCTGAATGACGAAGGCCTGATCCAGGTACTGCCGCAATCCGGCACCTTCGTGGCACCGATCCCGTTGCGCGCCCTGCCCGAGGCCATCGTGATCCGCCAGGCGCTGGAAGCCGTCACCGTGCGCGCGGCGGCCGTGAATGCCAGCGACCAGCAGGTCGCCGAACTGCAGGCGATCCTGAAAGACCAGCATGAGGCGAGCCTGGCCGACGATGCCGAACGCTTCCATGAGGGCGACGAGGCCTTCCATGCGGCGATTGCCGAGGCCGCCGGCTATCCCGGCATCTGGCCGCTGATCCAGAAGGTGAAGGTGCAGGTCGACCGCTATCGCCGCCTCACCCTGCCGATGCCCGGCCGCATTCCCATGGTGGTGAAGGAGCACAGCGCCGTGCTGCGGGCCATCGAGCGCCGCGATCCCGATGGCGCCGTGGCGCTGATGGGCGACCATCTCGACGGGTTGCAGAAGAGCATCGCCACCGCGCGGGCGAACAACCCGGAATACTTCATCGACGGCCCCTTGCCTGCCGACCCGGCGCTGAGCGCGGCGCGGCGATTCCTGTCGAAACGCGGCTGATCCCATGCGTTATCAATTCGATTTTTCCAGCGTCGTCGACTATTGGCCGAGCTTTCTGCACGGCACGCTGATGACCCTGCAGCTCACCGTGATCGCCACCGTGGTCGGGCTGGCCATCGGCGTCCTCTGCGCCATCGGCCGGCGCAGTCAGGTGCGTCTCGCACAGCTCGTCTGCGGCGCCTATGTCGAGGTTGTGCGCAACACGCCCTTCCTGGTGCAGATCTTTTTCATCTTCTTTGGCCTCTCCAGCGTGGGGCTTCGTTTGCCGATCTTCACTGCCGCCATCCTCGCCATGGTGGTCAACGTGGCCGCCTACAGCGCCGAGATCGTGCGCGCCGGCATGGACTCCATCCATCCCGGCCAGATCGAGGCGGCGGAATCGCTCGGGATGTCGACGCCGCAGATCTACTGGTACGTGATCCTGCGCCCGGCGCTGGAACGCGTCTATCCGGCGCTGACCAGTCAGTTCATCCTGATGATGCTGTCGTCTTCGGTCACCTCGCAGATCGCCGCCGAGGAACTGACGGCGATCGCCAACACCATCCAGTCCGACACCTTCCGGTCGTTCGAGACCTACATCATCGTCGCGCTGCTGTATCTGGCGCTCTCAATCCTGCTGCGTATCGGCTTCTGGGGCTTCGGCCTGGTGATCTTCCCACGCCGGCGCAAGCTCGGCACGCCGCTGTGAGGACCTGACCATGGGCGGCGCCTTCACAGTCAATCACCTGATCTATCTCGCCCAGGGCGTGGTCTGGACGCTGGCGCTGTCGGCCCTGGCCTTCCTGCTCGGCGGCGTCGCCGGCTTCCTGGTCATGCTGCTGCGTATCTCGCGCAAGAAGACGCTGCGCTGGCTCAGCTACGGCTATGTGCAGATCATCCAGGGCACGCCGCTACTGATCATCCTGTTCGTGATCTATTTCGGCCTCGGCGTGGTCGGCATCGAAGTGCCGCCGCTGATCGCCGCCTCCGTCGCGCTGATGGTCTATTGCAGCGCCTTCATGGGCGAAATCTGGCGTGGCTGCGTCGAGGCAGTGCCACGCACCCAGAGCGAGGCGGCCGAATGCCTGGCGCTGACCCGCTGGCAGAGCCTGATCTACGTGATCCTGCCGCAGGCGGTGCGCATCGCCACGCCACCCACCGTCGGCTTCATGGTGCAGCTGGTAAAAAGCACCTCGCTTGCCTCCGTGGTCGGCTTCGTCGAACTCACCCGCGCCGCCCAGATCATCAACAACTCGATCTTCCAGCCCTTCCTGATCTTCGGCATCGCCGGCGCCTTCTATTTCGCCCTTTGCTATCCCCTCTCGGTCTGGAGCCGTTCGCTCGAAAGGAAGCTGAATGTCAGCCGTCGTTAAAGTGGCCGAGATCCACAAGCATTATGGCGAGTTGCACGTACTCAAGGGCGTGTCCTTCGAAGTCGGCAAGGGCGAAGTCGTGGCGCTGATCGGCCGCAGCGGCTCAGGGAAAAGCACGGCGCTGCGCTGCGTGAATGCGCTGGAAACCATCCAGGGTGGAGAGATCGAAGTGTGCGGCCGCCGCGTCGACGATCCCAAGCTAGACCTGCGCGCGCTGCGCCAGGATGTCGGTATCGTCTTTCAAAGTTATAATCTCTTCCCCCACCTCACAGTGGCCGAGAACATCATGCTGGCGCCGCGCCGGGTGAAAAAGCTGTCGCAGAAACAGGCCGAGGAGATCGCGCAGCAGGTGCTGGCGCGCGTGGGGCTCAGCGACAAGGCGGAGTCCTATCCCGAACAGCTGTCCGGCGGCCAACAGCAGCGCGTTGCCATCGCGCGCTCGCTCGCCATGTCGCCCAAGGTGATGCTGTTCGACGAGGTGACCTCGGCGCTTGATCCGCATCTGACCGGCGAAGTGCTCAAGACCATGGAAAGTCTGGCCAAGGGTGGCATGACCATGCTGGTAGTCACGCATGAAATGGCATTCGCCCGCCGCGTCGCCAACCGGATCATCTTCATGCATCAGGGCAAGGTCTGGGAAACCGGAACCGGCGAGATGCTGGCGGCGCCGCAGACGCCGGAACTGCAGGAGTTTCTGTCCAACGGATTGTAAGCGTGCTTACCCATAACGAATCAACTGGAGGAACGACCATGAAGCTCAATCTCGTAAAAACCCTTGCCGTCGCGGCTACGCTGGCCTGCCTCGGCACGGTCGGCGTGGCGCATGCCGATGCGCTGGACGACATCAAGAAGGCCAAGAAGATTCGCGTGGCGTCTGCCATCGGCGTGCCGCTGTTTGCCTTCGTCGACGGCCAGATGAAGCCGACCGGCTCGGATGTCGAGACCGCCAAGCTGATCGCCCAGGACCTCGGCGTCAGCTTCGAGCTGGTCGAGATCACCAATGCCGCCCGCGTTCCCACCATCCAGACCGGCAAGGCCGATATCCTGGTCTCCAACCTGGCGATCACCGCCGAGCGCAGCAAGGTGGTGGATTTCACCGTGCCTTATGCGACGCTCGACATCATCGTCGGCGCGCCGGCCAATGTGGACGTGAAGAGCTATGACGACCTCAAGGGCAAGCGCATCGGCGTCACCCGCGCCACGGTGAACGACAGCCTGGTGACCCAGAATGCCAAGGGTGCCGAGATCGTGCGCTTCGAGGATGACGCCACGCTGATCACCGCGGCGGTATCGGGCCAGCTCGACATCATCTCGACCCAGACCGCCGTGATGGCGGCAATGAACGACAAGCGGCCGAACAATCCGCTGAAGGTGAAGTTCGTGCAGCAGGAGCTCAATCTCGGCATCGCGCTGCCCAAGGGCGAGACCAAGCTGAAAGAAGTCCTCGATAACTGGATCATCACCAACTTCAAGAATGGCAAGCTGAATGCCGTCTTCTCGAAGTTCCATGGCCGTGACCTGCCGGCCGACCTGGTCGACCGCAAGCCGCCGCAGTAAGCAGGCCGGAATGAAAAGGGCGCGGTGCTCAACAGGGGTAGCACCGCGCCCGACCGGCTTGCGCCGGTTTCCAGCGGTTATCGGGGCAACCGCCGAAACGAAACTCTTTCGTCGCTACAGCGTGACGGTTCCTTCCATATACGGGCGGCAGGTGCCCGCCATATGCACGCGGTCACCCTCCAGGCGGCAATACAGCGTGCCGCCGCGTCGCGAGGCCTGATAGGCGACAATGTCCTGCTTGCCCAGCCGCTGCGCCCAGTAGGGCACGATGCTGCAATGCGCCGAGCCGGTGACCGGGTCTTCCGGAATGCCCTTGGCCGGCGCGAAGAAGCGCGACACGCAATCCACGCCCGGCCGGTCGCCCGGTGCGGTGACGATTACGGCAAATCTGTCGAGAGTCATCAGCCCGTTCATGTTGGGCCGCAGGTTCCGCACGATATTGGCGCTGTCGTAAACAAGGACATAGCTGATGCCCGCCAGCACCTCGACCGGCTTGGCGCCGATGGCGTCGATCAGGTCCGCGGGCGGCTGCACCGAGGTCAGCTTCGTCGCCGGGAAATCCAGCACCAGCCGGTCGCTGTTGCTGTCCTTCACCACGGTCAGCGTGCCGCTGCGGGTGAAGAAGCTGATGCGATCGTGCTTGTAGCCCAGCCTGTTGAACAGCACCCAGGCCGAGGCCAGCGTGGCATGGCCGCACAGGTCGACCTCCACTTCCGGCGTGAACCAGCGCAGCCCATAGCCATCTTCGCCCAGGCCGCCTCTCTGCGGCACGAAAAAGGCGGTTTCGGCCAGGTTATTCTCGGCCGCGATCGCCTGCATGGTGGCATCGGGCAGCCATTGCTCCAGCGGCATCACCGCGGCCGGATTGCCCTTGAAGGTCGCCTCGGCGAAGGCGTCGACCTGATAGATCCGCAGTTGCATCTCAGGCGACTCCGTCAAAGGAACAGCAGCAGGGCCGACAGCACGGTCAGCCCCGCCATGACAAGGTTGAAGACCAGGCGGGCACGCTCGTCGGTGAGGAAGCGGCCGATGCCGACACCGAACAGGGCCCAGAGCGAAACGCAGGGCAGGTTGATGATCGTGAAGATCACGGCGATCAGCGCCAGTTCCAGCGCATAGTCGCCGCCCGGCGTGGTGAAGGCGGCGATGGCGCCAACGGCCATCATCCAGGCCTTGGGATTGACATACTGGAACAGCGCCGCCTCGTGGAAGCGCATCGGCCGCGCGCGGCTCATGGATTCGGAACTGCCGGCGCGCGCCAGCTGCCAGGCGAGCCAGACCAGATAGCCGGCGCCGACGATCTTCAGTGCGCCATGCAGCCAGGGCGTGGCGGCGACCAGCGCGCCGACACCGAGGCCGGAAACGATGATGAGCGAGAGGAAGCCGATGCTGATGCCGATCATATGCGGCACGGTACGGCGGAAGCCGAAATTGGCGCCCGACGCGGTCAGCAGGATGTTGTTCGGGCCCGGCGTGATCGAGGTGACGGTGGCGAAGATCGCCAACGGCAGCAGCAGGAAGACGGTTTCGGGCGGAGTGGTCATGGAAGCAATGGAGCCTTCGTTGAACCGGCGTCGCTGCAGGCAGGTACTGTTGCCGCGCGACGCCGGCAGCCGGGGGGCTTAAACGAACCGGGCGTTATCTATCGAAGCCACACCGGTTTGCGGACTTCGGAATGGACATCGGCTTGGCTCAGCCCGACATCCTTGAGAATCTCTGGCGGCAGGCTGGCCAGATGGGTGCGTTCCCGGGCCTGGCGCTGCCAATCGAGCAGCATCAGCACCATGGTCGTCGCGCTCTTGGCGCTGACAGTCACAGTGCGGTCGATAACCCGGCCGATCGTGCTGCCCGCGCGTTCGACCGGGCCAATACCCAGGCTCCGGTCGATTGTATCGATACAATTCGTCATGATACCCCTCCAATATTTGAACAATTCTAGGATTGAACCCGGTCAATCCAGGCAATTGCGATAATTGATTGACTCTTTGAGTGAGTCAATGCGAGTATTGACACCATGACAATGTGGGTCCCCAAACTCGAACTCTTCCCCGGTCCGCGCTACCAGGCGCTGGCGGCCGCGATCGAGGCCGCCGTGCAGACCGGTGAATTGCCGGTCGGCGCCAAGCTGCCGCCGCAGCGCAATCTCGCCTGGAAGCTTGGCGTCACCGTCGGCACCGTCAGCCGCGGCTACATGCTGGCTGAGCAGAAGGGCCTGCTTTCAGGTGAAGTGGGACGCGGGACTTTCGTGAAGCCGCTGGAAAGCGGCGGCTTTGGCGGCCCGATCGGCGGCTTCAGCGAGATTCAGCCCGGCGAGGCCGGCGAGATCGCCAAGCTCGGCACGCCGGGCGTGATCGAGCTCTCGCGCAACGAACCTTCCCTGCCCGACTACGAAGACATCCTGCGCCGCTCGCTGCAGACGCTGGCGGCCAAGAGCGGCCTGCAGAATTTGCTCGGCTACAGCCGCACGCTGGGCGATCCGGCGCATCGCGCGGCGGCCGCGCAGTGGATCGCGCGCATCGGCCTGACGGTCCAGCCCGAACAGATCATCGCCACCGCCGGCGCACAGCAGGCGCTCGCCATCGTGATTACCGCGATGACCATGCCGAACGAGATCATGCTGGTCGAAGCGCTGACCTATGGCGGCGTGCATGAGAATGCCCAGCAGCGTCCCGTCCGCATGGAAGGCGTGGCGATGGACGACGAGGGCATGATCCCGGAGGCGCTGGCCGAAGCCGCGCGCCGCACCGGCAGCCGGCTGGTGCTGATCCAGCCCACGATTCACAATCCGACCACCGTGATGATGACGGCCGAACGCCGCGCCGCCATCGTGGCGGTCGCGCGCAAATACGACCTCACCATCATCGAGGACGATGTCTACGGCTTTCTGGTGCGCGAACGGCCGCTGCCGGTCGCCACTCTGGCACCGGAACGCACCATCTACATCACCAGCGCGTCGAAATGCATGGCGCCAGGATTACGCGTCGGCTGGATCGCCGCGCCGCCGGTGCTGGTCGAGCGCTTTACCGATGCCCTGCATGCGGTGGCGGTGAACAATCCGCGGCTGAACCAGGAAATCGTGCGGCAATGGATCGAGGACGGCACGGCCGCCGCGCTGGTCGAGCGCCTGCGCGAGGAAGCCGCGATCCGCAATGCCATGGCAGCCGAAGCCTTTGAAGGCCTGACCATGCGCAGCCATCCAGCCAGCCTGCACTGTTACCTGGAGCTCCCGTCTCCGTGGAAGCCGAACGAATTCACCAACCAGGCGCTGGGCCAGGGCGTGCGCATCGCCAGCTGCACCAGCTTCCTGCTGGACACACGGCCCAATCCGCCGCCGTGGGTACGCATCTCGCTGGCGCCCTCGCCCGACCGCACCGAAGTGGCGGAAGCCTTGCGCCGGCTGCGTTGCCTGATAGAACGCGGGCCTGAAGCACGCCAATCTATCGTCTAACGCAGAGTCATCGTGACAATTCTCCTGTATCTGGCCCCGATCATCCTGGTGATCGGACTGGTGGCCACTGGCCGCGTCTCGCTGATCAAGGCGAGCCTCGCCGGCCTGATCGCCACCATTCCCGCTGCGGTGGTCGCACTCCACGGGCAGCAGGATTACCTGCCCTTCTTCGCCATCGAGAGCCTGAAAGGCGCCTGGCTGGCCTGGCATGCCATCGCCGTCACCTTCGCCGGCCTCACCGTGCATCACGTCATCCAGGCCACCGCGCCGGAAGCCGAGACGGACGTCTCGCCGCGCGTGGAGGTCTCCCGGCACCGCCAGGCCTATTTCCTCTGCTTCATCGCCAGCGGCATGATCGAGACCGCGATCGGTTTCGGCGTCGGCTTCGCGCTGGCCATCCACGGCCTGATCCGCATGGGCATCTCGCCGCTCCCCGCCATCGCCATGGGTCTGCTCAGCCAGCTGCTGGTCCCCTGGGGTGGCTTAGGGATCGGCACGCAGATCGGCGCGGCGCTCGGTCATCTGCCGCTGCCACTGTTCGGGCTGTACAGCGCCAGCTTCATGCCGGTGTTTCTGGTCATCCTGCTCGGCTGGTTCTGGTGGTGGTCGCGCAAGCTGCAACTCGGCATCACGCCGCTGGACATGCTGCAGGATCTCGCCTGGACCGCGGCGCTGCTCGGCCTGCTCTGGCTTGGCAACCGCTATGCCTCGGTGGATACCGCCGGACTGATCGCCACCGCGCCTTTGCTGGCGCTGGCGCAGGCGCTTAATCCGAACCGCCCGGCCATGAAGCGCATGCTGCGCATCGCGGCGCCTTACGCGTTGCTGCTGCTGGTGCTGCTCAGCACGCGGCTGACGCCGCTGGGGCAACTGCTGCAAAGCTTTGGCGTCAGCCAGCCCTTCGCCGACATGCCGGCCTTCCCCTGGCTCTACCAGGCCGGCAGCATGCTGCTGCTCACCGCCATCGTGTATGGCGCGGTGATGCTGAAACCACAGCGCTGGCCGCAGATCATGGCGCAAAGCTGGCAGGCCGGCCGCATCGCCATGGGCACGACGCTGATCTTCCTGATCATGGCGCGGCTGATGGCGGCATCGGGCATTCCGGCAGAGCTGGCGACCGCCTGGCAGAGCGTCGCCGGCGAGCATGCCCTGCTGGCAACACCGCTGTTTGCCGCCATCGCCGGCGGGCTTACGGGGAGCAACACAGCATCCAACAGCCTGATGCTGCCTCTGCAGGCGGCGCTCGCCAGTTCGGCGGGATCAGATGTGATCTGGGTAAGCGCGCTGCAGAACGTGACCGGCAGCCTGTTCACGCCCTTCTTCCCGGGCAAAGTGGCGATGGCCTGCGCTTTCGCCGGCATCGCCGGCGCGGAACGGCAGGCCTATCGCTATGTGATCGGGCTGGCGCCGCTGCTGCTCATCACAGCAGTGTTGCTCACCCTCGCGCTTTGACGGTATGGGCGTGGTTGAGCGGACCGTGGCCGTGGCCGAAGCCCGGCGCGGTCTGGATCGCCATGCGCACATAGGCACGCGCCTGTTCCACCGCGTCTTTCAGCGACAGGCCAAACGCCAGGCCCGTCGCAATCGCCGAAGCCAGCGTGCAGCCGGTGCCATGCGTCGATGAGGTATCGAGCCGCGTATCGGTGAAACGCGTCTCGCCCGCCGCATCCCGCAGCACGTCGACCAGTTTCGATCCCGGCAGATGACCGCCTTTCAGCAGTACGGCTTTCGGGCCGAGACCGAGCAAGGCTTCGGCCGCACCGGCCATGTCGGCTTCTTCCTCGACCTTACGGCCGGACAGTACGGCGGCCTCGGGCAGGTTCGGCGTGATCAGCGTGGCGCGCGGGATCAGTGTCGTGCGCAGGGCATCGGCGGCCGAAGGCTGCAGCAGCGAGGCGCCGCCCTTGGCCACCATCACCGGATCGACAATGAGCGGCACATCAGGGGCATATTTATCCAGCGCCTCGGCGACGGCTTCGATGATATCGGCGCGGTGCAGCATGCCGGTCTTCACGGCATCGGCGCCGATGTCTTCCAGCACCACGCGCAGCTGTAATGCAATAAACGAGGCTGGCACCTCGTGGATATCATGCACCGTGCGGGTGTCCTGCGCGGTCAATGCCGTGATCGCCGTCATGGCGTAACCGCCGAGTGCCGTCACGGTCTTGATATCGGCCTGGATGCCGGCACCGCCGCCGGAATCCGATCCGGCGATGATGAGGACGCGGCCCTTCTTCTGCCCGTCCGCAGGGCTCACGCCGCCTGCTCCAGCGCGGTGACGATATCCTGCACTACGGCCTGCACCAGGCGCTCGTCCTCGCCCTCGGCCATCACGCGGATCAGCGGTTCAGTGCCCGAAGGCCGGATCACGATACGGCCGGCCTTGCCGAGCTTCTTTTCCGCCGCGTCGATGGCGGATTTCACCTTGGGCAGTTCCAGCGGCGCGCCACCGGCATGGCGCACGTTGCGCAGAAGCTGCGGATAGGGCGTGAAGCGGCGGCAGAATTCGCTCGCCTTCTTGCCGGACTCGCACAAGGCCGCCAGCACCTGCAGGGCCGCGACGACGCCGTCGCCGGTAGTGGCGAAATCCGACAGGATGATATGGCCCGACTGCTCGCCGCCGAGGTTATAGCCCTCGCCGCGCATCGCCTCCAGCACGTAGCGGTCGCCCACCTTGGTGCGGATCAGCTCTATCCCCAATCCTTGTACGAAGCGTTCCAGACCGAGATTGGACATCACGGTGGCGACCAGGCCCTTTTTCGCCAGGCGACCCTGCTGCAGCCAGCTTTCGGCGATCACCGCCATCAGCTGGTCGCCGTCGATCACCTGGCCACGCTCGTCCACCATCACCAGACGGTCGGCATCGCCGTCCAACGCGACACCGACATGGGCGCCATGGGCGACGACGGCTTCCTGCAGGGCGCGCGGATGGGTCGAGCCGCAATCGCGGTTGATGTTGAAGCCGTCAGGTTTCACGCCGATCGGAATGACCTCGGCTTCCAGTTCCCACAGCACGGCGGGCGCGACCTTGTAGGCGGCGCCGTTGGCGCAGTCGATCACGACCTTCAGGCCGCGCAGGTTCTTGCCCTTGGGCAGCGTCGCCTTGGCGAATTCGACATAGCGGCCATCGGCATCGTCCAGCCGCTTGGCGCGGCCGAGTTTGGAGGCATCGGCCAGCATCGGCTGGTCCGCGCCCAGGATCATCGCCTCGATCTCGGCTTCGGCGGCATCCGACAGCTTGTAGCCATCGGGGCCGAACAGCTTGATGCCGTTATCATGGAAGGGATTGTGCGAGGCCGAGATCATCACGCCGAGATCGCAGCGCAGCGCGCGCGTCAGCATCGCCACGGCCGGCGTCGGCATCGGACCGACCAGGAAGACGTCCATGCCGACCGCCGTGAAGCCCGCCACGAGAGCCGGTTCGAGCATATAGCCAGAGAGCCGCGTATCCTTGCCGATCAGCACGCGATGGCGATGGTCGCCGCGCGTGAAGTACGCGCCGGCAGCCATGCCGACGCGCAGCGCGGTGGCGGCCGTCATCGGCTCGGTATTGGCGAGGCCGCGGATGCCATCGGTGCCAAAGAATGTGCGGGTCATGCGACTCGGGTCCCGTCTGAAAATCGTGGCGCGGACTATGCCACAGAAAGTTCAAAACCGGCAGCGTTTACGCGGCAAAATGCGAGTCGCGCTGTTACGACTTGTTACAAATCCGGTGGATAAAATCGTTAAAGAGCCCGCGGTTTAGCAATGGCCTGCCAGGCTTTCACTGCCTGCGCCGTTTCGGCCACGTCATGCACGCGCAGGATGGCGGCCTGGCCCTGCGCCACCGCCCAGAGGCCAGCGGCGATCGAGGCCGGCGCGCGGCGCGCCGCATCCTGTTCGCCGGTCACCGCGCCGAGGAAGCGCTTGCGCGACACGCCGATCAGCAGCGGACAGTTCAGGTTCGTAAAGCGATCCAGATGGCGCAGCAGGCTGAGGTTATGCTCCACCGTCTTGCCGAAGCCGATGCCGGGATCGAGGATGATCCTCGCCTGCGGAAGGCCGGCGGCAATACAGGCTTCAACGCGGGCGGCCAGATAGGCATGCACCTCGGCCACTACGTCGTGGTATTTCGGCGCGGCCTGCATGCTGCCGGGCTCGCCCTGCATATGCATCAGCACGACGGGCAAGCCGGTCTCGGCCGCGGCCTCGAGACTGCCCGGACCTTCGAGGGCTGAAATGTCGTTGATGATATTGGCGCCAGCGGAGGCCACCGCGCGCATGGTAGCGGCGTTGCGCGTATCCACCGAGATCGGCACCCGCCGGCCGTCTTTGGTCTGCAGGTCGTTCAGCCCGGCCAGCACCGGCAGGAGACGGTCGATCTCCTGCGCCGGCGTCACCGGCGCGGCACCCGGCCGCGTCGATTCCGCGCCCAGATCGATCAGGTCGGCGCCGGCCGCGACCTGCGCCCGTGCCAGGGCAATGGCAGCGGCGGCATCGCCCCTCAGTCCGTCGCCCGAGAAGCTGTCATCGGTGACATTGACGATGCCCATCACGTAAGGCCGCGACCAGTCGAGGCCGCAGATCGGGGCATGGAGGGGAGCGGACGCAGTCATGGCTCCCTGATAATCCTCCGGCCGGGCTGCCGCCAGCCCTGCCACCCGTGAATTTCACCGTTCGCAGCGCGTTCCGGTGCAAAAAGCGGGCTTCTGGACCGGCCATCGGTCGTGGCATAACGGAACCAAACAAATATCCGGGAGACCCGTCCAGTGAGCATCGATTTCCTGCTGATCGCCTTTGTCATCGTCGCCACGCCGGGCACCGGCATGATCTACACGGTGGCGGCCGGACTGACGCGCGGCAGCCGCGCCAGCGTGGTCGCGGCCTTTGGCTGCACGCTCGGCATCGTGCCGCATATGCTGGCGGCGATCACCGGCCTGGCCGCGCTGCTGCACACATCAGCGCTGCTGTTTGATCTCGTGAAATATGCCGGCGTGGCCTACCTGCTGTGGATGGCCTGGATGACCTGGAAGGATCGCGGCGCGCTGAGCCTGACGGGTGCTGGTCCGAATAAGCAGACTGCATTGGCAGTGACGCTGCAGGCCATCGTGATCAACCTGCTCAATCCGAAACTTTCGATCTTCTTCTTCGCCTTCCTGCCGCAATTCGTGAGCACCGACGAACCGGCGGCGATCCCGCGCATGCTGGAACTGAGCGGCGTGTTCATGGCGATGACCTTCGTGGTCTTCGCGCTCTACGGCCTGTTCGCCGCCGCCGTCCGCGACCATGTAATCAGCCGGCCGCAAGTGCTGCTGTGGATGCGCCGCAGCTTCGCGGCGGCCTTCGTGGGGCTCAGCGCGAAACTGGCGCTGACGGAGCGGTGAGCCGCGCACCGATGAAACTCGGCATCATCGAATGCGGGCCGGTGCCCGAGGCTTTGCGTGGCCAGTACATCAGCTATCCGGCGATGTTCGCGGCACAGCTCGGCACCTTGCTTCCCAACGCCAGCTTCGAGACGGTTTCCATGGTCAGCGGCCAGACGCTGCCCGATCCCACCGCGCTGGATGCCTGGCTGCTGACCGGCTCGCGCCATGGCGTCTACGATCCGCTGCCCTGGATCGCGCCGCTCAAAAGTTTTATCCGCGAGGCGGCTGCAAAGAAGCGCCGGATGGTGGGTGTCTGCTTCGGCCATCAGATCATCGCCGAGGCGCTGGGTGGCAAAGTGGAGAAAGCCGCGATCGGCTTTCGCATCGGCATGGAACGCTATGAGACCAATCTCAGTGGCACTGCGCAGACCATCGCGATGCCGGCCTTCCATCAGGATCAGGTCATCGTGCAGCCGCCGGACACGGATGTGGTGGCGAGCAGCCCGGCCTGCGCCTATGCCGCCCTGCGCTACACGGCCGCGCCGGTTCTGTCCGTGCAGTTCCATCCGGAATTCAGCCAGGCCTATCTCGCCGACCTGATCGACGTGATGGCGCGACAGGATGCGCAGCCGGGACTTCCCACTGCGCCAACGGCAACGAACGATGCCGGCATGCGCTGGATCGCGGACTTCCTGTCGGGCCGCCAATAGGGCAGCCGTCAGGCCAGCAGCAGCTCCATCCCCGGATCGCCCTTCGTCATCGCGCGGCGGTAGGCATCGCGCGCCCCAATGCGTTTCAGATAGGCGCGGATGTTCGGGTACGGCGCCAGATCGACCGGCTGGTAATAGCGCATGGTAGTGAGGCACCAGACCGTCATGATATCGGCGGCGGTGAAGTCATCGCCGGCCAGCCAGGTCGCCTTGGCCAGACGCTGGTCGAGCAGCGAGAAGCAGAGTTCCAGTCGCTGTTTGCCGATGGCAATCGCGGGATGGTCGCCGTCAGGTTTGATGCGGTTCGAGATCAGCACGCGCATTAATGCTGGCTGCACCGTGCCATTGGCGAAATGCAGCCAGTAGAGATACTGCGCGAAATCGGGATGATCCTTGGTCAGTACCAGACGGCCATCGCCATATTTGGCAAGGATGTAATCCACTACCGCGCCGGATTCCGCCAGGGTGACATCGCCATCGTTGATCACCGGCGCATTGCCCATCGGATGCAGCGCCTTGTAGTCCGGCGGCGCCATGACCGGCGCGCGCTGGTAGAGCTTCAGGTCATACGGAACGCCGAGCTCCTCGCAGAGCCAGACGATGCGTTCGGACTGCGACTTGCCGAGGTGATGAACGGTGAGCATGGGTCCCCCAGAGATGGCGGCGGGACCCTAGCATGAAACGCCGGGCGGTGTCGGTCGTTGATCCCGTATGACAGACGCTTTCGCGGCTTTCGAGAGTCACATCTTCGATACCGGTACCGTGCAGATCCACTACCGGCGCGGCGGCAGCGGGCCGCCGGTGCTGCTGCTGCATGGTTTCCCCGAGACGCATCTGATGTGGCATCGGATCGCGCCACTGCTGGCGCGCGATTTCACCCTGATATGCCCCGACCTGCGCGGCTATGGCGACAGCGGCTGCCCGGATTCCGCACCAGATCATGGCCCCTACAGCAAACGTGCGCTGGCCGGCGACATGCTGGCACTGATGCAGAGCCTGGACTTCACGCTCTTCGCCATCGCCGGCCATGACCGCGGCGGCCGTGTCGCTTATCGCCTGGCTCTGGATCATCCCGGCCGGGTCAGCCATATCGCCGTGCTCGACATCCTGCCGACGCTGACCGTATGGGACCGCGCCGATGCACGGCTGGCGCGGGCTTTCTGGCCCTGGACCCTGCTGGCGCAAGAGCCGCCGCTGCCGGAAACCGTGCTGACTGCCTGCGCCGGTGCCGTGGTGGATGCGGCACTCGCCGGCTGGGGCTCGGTGCCATCGGTGTTTCCGCCGGAGCTGCGCGCGGCCTATATCGCGCAGCTCAAGCACCCGGCGCATGCGCATGCCATCTGCGAGGAGTATCGCGCCGCCGCCACGCTGGATGTCGCGCATGACGAGAATGACCGCCGGGCCGGCAAGCAGATCGGCTGCCCGCTGCTTTGCCTCTGGGCCAAGGACGGCCCGCTGGATGCGTGGTATGCCGCGGCGGGCGGGCCGCTGGCGCTGTGGCGGGACTGGGCAAAAGACGTGCGCGGCATGGCCGTGCCCGGCGGGCATTTCTTCCCTGAAGCCCTGCCGGAGGAAACCGCGCGGCAGTTGCGCGACTTCCTGCTACCGGCCTGAAGCGAAAAACGCCCGCTGTTTCCAGCGGGCGTTTCCGTTTTCAGATCAGGCGGTATCAGGCGCCCGGCTGCGGCTCCGGCTCGAAGCCGCCGGGCTTGCCGGTATTGCGCGACGACGTCGGCACGGCCGAGCGCGGGCCGCTGTCGCTGGCGGTCGGCGGGCGATCATCCGTGCGCACGATCTTCTCGCCACGCAGCAGCGCCTTCACTTCCTCACCCGACAGCGTCTCGTATTCCAGCAGCGCCAGCGACACGGTGTCGAGATCGGCGCGATGCTCGGTCAGGATGCGGCGGGCGTCGCCTTCCGCCGTATCGATGATGGTGCGGATTTCCTCGTCGATCAGGCGCGCGGTGGCATCCGACACGTTCTTGCGCTGGGTGACCGAATGGCCGAGGAAGACCTCTTCCTCGTTATCGGAGTAGCGCAGGCGGCCGAGCTTGTCGCTCATGCCCCATTCGGTGACCATGCGGCGAGCCAGACCAGTGGCCTGCTGGATGTCGTTCGACGCGCCGGTGGTGATGTTCTCCTTGCCGAAGACCAGTTCCTCGGCCATGCGGCCGCCGAACATCATCGCCAGCTTGGAGGTCAGCTCCATGGTCGACATCGAGAGGCGATCCTTCTCGGGCAGCGACATGGTGACGCCCAGCGCGCGACCGCGCGGAATAATGGTCACCTTGTGCAGCGGATCGGATTTCGGCATGAACATGCCGACCAGCGCATGGCCCGCCTCGTGATAGGCAGTGAGGCGCTTTTCCTCTTCGCCCATCACCATCGAGCGGCGCTCGGCGCCCATCATCACCTTGTCCTTCGAGGCCTCGAAATCGGCCATGGTGACGACGCGCTTGTTGCGGCGCGCGGCCAGCAGGGCGGCCTCGTTCACCAGGTTGGCGAGATCGGCGCCGGAGAAACCGGGCGTGCCGCGGGCAATGATCTTGGGGTCGACGTCCGGCGCCAGCGGCACCTTGCGCATATGGACGCGCAGGATGTGCTCGCGGCCGATGATGTCGGGGTTCGGCACCACGATCTGGCGGTCGAAGCGACCCGGACGCAGCAGGGCGGGATCAAGCACGTCGGGGCGGTTGGTGGCGGCGATCAGGATCACGCCCTCGGTCGCCTCGAAGCCGTCCATCTCGACCAGCAGCTGGTTCAGGGTCTGCTCGCGTTCGTCGTTGCCGCCGCCCAGGCCGGCGCCGCGATGGCGGCCGACCGCGTCGATTTCGTCAATGAAGATGATGCAGGGCGCGTTCTTCTTGGCCTGCTCGAACATGTCGCGCACGCGGCTGGCGCCGACGCCGACGAACATCTCGACGAAGTCCGAACCCGAAATGGTGAAGAAGGGCACGTTGGCTTCACCCGCAATGGCGCGGGCCAGCAAGGTCTTACCGGTACCCGGCGGGCCAACCAGAAGACAGCCCTTCGGGATCTTGCCGCCGAGGCGCTGGAATTTCTGCGGGTCGCGCAGGAAGTCGACGATCTCTTCCAGCTCGCTCTTGGCTTCCTCGATGCCGGCGACGTCTTCGAACGTCACGCGGCCATGGCGCTCGGTCAGCAGGCGGGCCTTGGACTTGCCGAAGCCCATCGCCTTGCCGCCGCCCGACTGCATCTGGCGCATGAAGAATATCCACACGCCGATCAGCAGCAGCATGGGGAACCAGCTGATCAGGATCTGCACCAGCGTGTTGCCCTCTTCCGGCGGGGCGGCCGTGACGCGCACGCCGCGCTCGGTGAGCTTGCTCACCAGCGTCGGGTCGTTGGGCGTATAGGTCGAGAAGCTGCGGCCGTCGCGGAAATGGCCGGTGACGGTGTTGCCGCCCTGGATGGTCACGTCGGTGACCTGGCCATTGGAGACGTCGTTGAGGAAATCGGAATAGGCGAGCGACTGGCTGCCGCCGCGCACGCTGGGCCCCTGGAACAGGTTGAACAGCGCAACCACCAGAAGACCGATGATCACCCACAGAGCCAGGTTACGACCGAACATGTTCACGGAAGCCAATTCCTCTCTAAAGAACCGGTGGATTGCCCGCCCCAATTGGGTTCCCACCAGCCCAAAAACTTTACCCGATTTTTCCCGGGTCTAACCATAGATATGACCGGAGCAGGGCTAAACAAGCGGTTACGTCACGGATTTTCCGCGCTATTCGTCCAGTGGCGGCCGGAATGTGACGCTCAGGCCGGCGGGATGTTTTCCCCAGCCCAGGGCCGGGACGCCGAGCAGTTTTCCCTTCTTCCACACAGCTGGCAAAGCCGGCCAGGCGACTTTCGGCAGCCTTTGCTGCAGGGCGGAATCCACATCTTGCGGCTTTTCCGCGCCAAGCGGGGCCAGAACTAGTCCAGCTGGCAGCGTT
>Ga0102594_1000541_pt1 | contig 34433 bp, 34 predicted proteins | sample AraplaCol_mLB_r2_2_FD_76863 | JGI IMG/M metagenome (GOLD analysis project Ga0102594, IMG submission 76863) | Arabidopsis root microbial communities from North Carolina, USA - plate scrape MF_Col_mLB_r2 (SPADES assembly) (version 2) | ecosystem: Host-associated > Plants > Roots > Endosphere...
GTGGGTGCCGGCCGGCATGGCGCACGAGATCCGCATGGCCGGGGTGGTGAAGATGCGCACCGTCTTCGTCGAACCGGGCTCGCGCGCCGACCTGGGCGTCGGCTGCCGCGTGATCCACGTCGGCGAACTGCTGCGCGCGCTGATCGTCACCGCCGTGGCGCTGCCGCGCGACTATGCGCCGGGCGGGCGCGACGAGCGGGTGATGGAGCTTCTCCTGGACGAGATCGAGGCTGCGCCGGCGCTGTCGCTGCACGTGCCCATGCCGGGCCACGCGAGGCTGGCAGCGCTGTGCGAGGCGCTGGTACGCGATCCGTCGCTGCCCGCGTCGCTCGGCGAATGGGCGCAGCGCCTGCACATGAACAGCCGCACGCTCGCGCGCCTGTTCCAGCGCGAGACCGGCATGAACTTCGGCGCATGGTGCCGGCAGGCGCGGCTGCTGCTGAGCCTGCCGAAGCTGGCGGCGGGCGCGTCGATCCTTGAAGTGGCGCTGGCGCACGGCTACGAGAGCCCGAGCGCCTTCACCGCCATGTTCCGCCGAACGCTGGGCGTGCCGCCCAGCGCGTACCTGCGCCGGTCGCCGCCCTGATCGGCGCGGCTACCTCGCGTAGACGAGGTCGCGCAGCGCGAGCGAAACCCAGGGCACGTAGGTGATCACCATCAGGCAGGCCAGGATCACCAGCACGAACGGAATCAGGTGCTTCACGATCCGGTCGAGCGAAATGCGCGCGACCGTGCAGGCCGCGAACAGGTTCACGCCGAAGGGCGGCGTGATCATGCCCAGCGCCAGGTTCACCACCATGATCAGCCCGAAGTGAACCGGGTCGATGCCGAAGTGCACCGCCACCGGCGCGAGGATGGGTGCGAGCACGATGATGGCCGCGCTGGTCTCGATGAACATGCCGATGATGAACAGCGCCGCATTCACGCCCAGCAGGAACATCGCGGGCGACTTCAGCACCTCCTGCAGCCAGTGGCCGATGGCGTCGGGCACGCCGGCGCGCGTGATCAGGAAGGCGAACAGACCTGCGTTGGCGATGATGAACATGATCACCGCCGAGGACAGCACCGACTTGCGCAGGATCGCGAACAGGTCGGCGAACCTGATCTCGCGGTAGATCACCATGCCCACGATCAGCGCGTAGAACACCGCCACCGCCGAGGCCTCGGTCGGCGTGAAGATGCCGCCGTAGATGCCGCCCAGGATGATGACCGGCATCAGCAGCGCCCAGCCGGCCTGCCACAGCGCGCGGCCGAAGGGCATGCGGCCCTCGCCGTCGGTCTTGCCCCAGCCCTTCCACTTGCAGTAGACCCACACGAACAGCATGAGCGCGAGGCTGATCAGGATGCCGGGGCCGAAGCCCGCGATGAACAGTTCGCCGATCGACACCTCGGCGCTCACGCCGTACAGGATCATCGGGATCGAGGGCGGAATGATCACGCCGAGCTCGGCGCTGGTGGCTTGCAGCGCGGCCGCGTAGGAGGTCGGGTAGCCGTGCTTGATGAGCGCCGGGATCAGGATGGCGCCAATGGCGAAGGTGGTGGCCACCGACGAGCCCGACACCGCCGCGAAGATCATGCAGGTCAGCACGCAGGTCATCGGCAGGCCGCCCTGCACGCCGCCCACGATGCTCTTGGCGAACTCCACCAGCCGGCGCGAGATGCCGCCGGTCTCCATCAGGTTGCCCGCCAGGATGAAGAACGGAATGGCCGCCAGCGGAAACTTGTTGATCGAATTGAACATCTCCTTGGCGGAGATGAGCATGTTGGCGTTGGTGACCTGGATGCCCAGGATGGACGCCAGGCCGATCGACACGGCCACGGAAACCGACAGTGCGAAGCACAGCACCATCGTCGCGATCATGGTGGTGGTCATTGCGCGGTCTCCAGCTCGAGGCGCTTGGGATCGAGGTAGTTGCCCACGATGCCGAACAGCGAGAACACGGCTCCCACGGGCAGTGCCATGTAGGCCCAGATCATCGAGAGGCTCTCGAGGCCGGCCATGCTCTGCACGCTGCCGCGAATCGCATAGTCCCAGCCCCACCACAGCACCACCAGCATGAGCGCGAGTGCGGCCACGCTCACCACTGCGTCGAGCACGCGGCGCACGCGCGGCGAACTCCAGCGGTACAGCACGTCCACGCTGACCATCGCGCCCTGGCGGAAGGCCATGGGAATGCCGAGGAACACCATCCAGATCAGGCTCACGCGAATCAGGATCTCGCTCCATTCGGCGGGCTGCTCCAGCACGAAGCGCGTGATGATCTGGAACAGGCCGAGGGAGGATGCGATCACCAGCATCACGCAGGCCAGGATCATGGACACCAGGGTGGTCCACCTTTCCAGGCCGAGGAACTTGCTTTTCATCTGAAAGTGCTCTGACGGAAATTCAAAAACAGGAACGCCCGCCGGGCCTCGTGCCTGGCGGGCGCAATCTTCAAGGCTGCGCCGGTTGCGTGCCGGCAATCACTTGTAGTCGCGGATCTTGTCCAGGTTGGCCTTGCCGAATTCCTTCTCGAACTGGGCATTCACAGGCGCGAGCGCAGTAACGAACTTGGCCTTGTCGACGTTGTCGATCACGGTCATGCCCTTGGCGCGCAGGTCGGCCACGCCCTTGGCGTCGTCCTCGTCCACGCGCGCGCGGTTGGCTTTGGTGCCTTCCTTGGCCGCCTCGAGGAAGGCCGTCTTGTCGGCCGCGCTGAGCTTGTCGAAGCTCGCCTTGTTCATCAGGAAGATGCAGGGCGAGTAGACGTGGCCGGTGAGCGACAGGTGCTTCTGCACCTGGTCGAACTTGGCCGAGATGATCACCGGCAGAGGGTTCTCCTGGCCGTCGACCGTGCCCTGTTGCAGCGCAGTGAACACCTCCGGGAAGGCCATGGGCGTGGTGATGATGCCGAAGCCCTTGTAGGCGGCGATGTGCACCGGGTTCTCCATCGTGCGCATCTTCAGGCCCTTCAGATCTTCGGGGGCCTTCACGTCGCGCTTGCTGTTGGTCATGTGCCGGAAGCCGTTCTCGGCCCATGCCAGCGCCTTGAAGCCCTTGGCGTCGAACTTGGTCAGCAGGTCCTGGCCGATCGGGCCGTCGAGCACCGCGCGCGCATGGGCTTTGTCGCGGAACAGGAAGGGCACGTCCAGGATCTTGGTCTCGGGCACGAAGTTCGGCACCGGGCCGGTCGAGGAGAACGCGAGCTCCTGCGTGCCCAGCTGCACCGCCTCGATCGACTCGCGCTCGCCGCCGAGCGAGCCGTTGTAGAAGGTCTGCACCTTGTACCGCCCCCCGGTGCGCTTCTCGACTTCCTTGGCGAAGGTGTCGATCGCCACGCCCTGGTGCGAGTTCTGCGCGGTCGAGATGCTGATCTTCATGGTCGTCTGCGCGAAGGCGACCGAGCTCAGGGCGAGCGAAAGGCAAGCGGCGGCGATGGGGCCGAATTTCATGGTGTCTCCGGGGAGTTGGGGTCAGTAGCGCGTCAGGTGCGCCTGGATCGACTATGCAACACCCGGAAGCTTTATCGCGTCGGGATTTTCACGGACGTATTCGCGAACGACCTCGTCGAAGCTCCGGTCGGCCGCGAGGCCCAGCGCGTTGGCGCGCGCGGTCTCGAAATGGCCGGGCCAGCTCTTCACGATGCGCATGATCGCCGGGTCGGGCGTGCGGTCGAGCAGGGCGCCGGCCGCCTTGCCCGCCACGCGCTCCAGCGCCGCGGCCATCTCGCCCACCGTCGTGGGCAGCGAGGGCAGGTTGAGCGCGGTGCGCGGGCCCCACTCGACGTCGGTGGCCTCGGCGGCGCGAAGAATCCCCTCGATGGTGCGCGCGGGTGACGCAATGGCGACAGGCGTGGCGTCGGGCACCGGACAGGCCGCGCGCAGCCCCGCCAGCGGCTCGCGGATCATGCCGCTGAAGAAGCCCGAGGCTGCGCCGTTGGGCTTGCCCGGGCGCACGCTCACCGTCATGAGCCGCACGCTGCGCCCGCGCAGGAAGCCCTTGCGCGTGAAGTCGGCCACCAGCTGCTCGCCGATGAACTTCTGGATGCCGTAGCTGGTCTGTGGCGTCGGCAGCGTGTGGTCCTCGATCACCTTCGGCAGCGGCTGCTCGGGCGAGTCGCCGAACACCGCGAGCGAGCTGGCGAACACCAGCACCGGCTTCGTGCCCAGTGCGCGCACCCGTTCGAGCAGCGCGTGCGTGGCCGCGAAATTGCTGCGCATGCCGAGGTCGAAGTCGGCCTCGCATTCGCCGCTGACGGCAGCGGCCAGGTGGAAGACGGCGTCGGCCTCGCGCCAGAACGCGGCCTCCGGCCGGGCCAGTTGCTCGTTGAGGTCGCCGGTGGCGGCGGTGATGCGCGCGTCGGCCTCGAGGTCGGCCGGCGGGGCCGCGCGGTCGACCAGCGTGATGCGCGAGATGGACTGGGGCGGCGCGCCCGCGAGAGAGAGGCGGCCTTGCTGGAGCAGGGTGCGGGCGAGGCGTGCGCCCAGGAAGCCGGCGCCGCCGGTGATGACGATGTGCATGGGTGTCTTGTCTCCTTGTCGCGAGAGGATAGCGCCCACCCCTGCAGCACAATTTGCGCATGAATGAACTTCCCCAGGATTTCCTCGCGGTCCTGCGGCTTCCCGTGCGGCAGGAAGCCGACCTGGATGCGCAGCGGACCTTCTTCGGGCGGCCGGAATTCCAGGCGTTCCATGCCGATGTGAGGCAACGGTGGGACAGCGACGATGTGCTGCGGGCCAGCGCCGCGCTGTTGCCCGGGCTTCATCCTCACCGGGCTGCGTTGCTCACGCTCTTCTGCGGCGCGCTGGTCGAGGACGGCGCCGATCCGCACCTGATGTTCGATGCAGCGCTGCAGTTGATGGGCCGCGTGCTCGCGTCGCTGGCACCGTACTGCGCGACGGAGCCGAGGGAGGTCGAGGAAGGCGACGAAGGGGAAAAGGGCGGTCGGCAGGACGAGGAAGAACTCGCGGCCTGGCAGGCCGCGAATGCCGCACTCGAGGCGCTGGCCCCGCCGGCGCGCTTCGAGGTCGAAGCGCTTCGAGCGGCAGTCGACTTGCTGGTGCCGCCCCTGATGGCCATGGCGATTCGCGACGTGCGAAACCACCGCGCGCTGCTGGCCGATCGCGAATTGCTGGCGCACCTCGATGCGATGTACGCCAACGATTCGCTGCCTTTCGAGGACCTGCACTACCTGCACGGTGCCGCCTCGCTGTCCTACGAGGACGAGCTGGTGGTGTTGCTGCCGACCTCGCGCTCGGGAATGATCGTCCGTGCCCACGCCGTCAACAACAATTTCCACGCGTTCTCGCTGCTGCAGGACCTGATGGAAACGCATGCGCAGCAGCTCGGCATCCGCCAGCCGCCGCGCACGCGGGGCGACGACGAGGGCAGCGACGCGGCCGCCTTCCTGTGGCTGCAGGCACCGGCCTTCTCCAACGGCGAACTCGTCAATGCCCTGGCCTGGAGCTGGGGCGAAGGCGCGCTGCGAGACAACGCTCGTCGGCAGGGGCGACCGGTGCTCGTCGCGCTCGAAACGACCGAGAAGCCGGGGCGCAGCTGGAACGGTTTCAACCATGGGCTGCATGCCGAGCAGAACCCGCACGTGTCGCTCGTGCGCTTCCTCGCACCCGACGAGGTCGCCGACTACCTCGCCTGAATCGCGCCGCAGGGCGCCGGGGCCAGAGGACAAGAAAGCAAAAAGCCCTCCGAAGAGGGCTTTTGCGAACGGCGCGCGGGCGCCTTACATGCCGACGTAGTTCGGTCCGCCGCCGCCTTCGGGCGTGACCCACACGATGTTCTGCGTCGGGTCCTTGATGTCGCAGGTCTTGCAGTGCACGCAGTTCTGCGCGTTGATCTGCAGGCGCTGCTTGCCGTCGTCGGTGCCGACGAACTCGTAGACGCCGGCGGGGCAGTAGCGGCTCTCGGGGCCGGCGAACTTGGCCAGGTTGACGTTCACCGGCACCGTCGCGTCCTTCAGCGTCAGGTGGGCCGGCTGCTGCTCTTCATGGTTGGTGTTGCTGATGAACACGCTGGAGAGGCGGTCGAAGGTGAGCTTGCCATCGGGCTTCGGATACACGATCGGCTTGCACTCCGAAGCGGGCTTCAGGTACTGGTGGTCGGGCTTGTTGCGGCGCAGGGTCCATGGGATGTGGCCCTTCAGCAGCCATTGCTCCACGCCGTTCATGAAGGTCGCGATGCCCAGGCCCTTCTTGAACCAGGCCTTGAAGTTGCGCGCCTTGTTGAGTTCGGTGTGCAGCCAGCTCTTCTCGAAGGCGGCCGGGTAGGCCGTGAGTTCGTCGTGCTGGCGGCCTGCCTGCACCGCGTCGAACGCGGCCTCGGCGCACAGCATGCCGGTCTTGATGGCGGCGTGGCTGCCCTTGATGCGGCTCACGTTCAGGTAACCGGCCTCGCAGCCGACCAGCGCGCCGCCCGGGAACACCGTCTTGGGCAGCGACATCAGGCCGCCGGCCGTGATGGCGCGCGCGCCGTAGCCGATGCGCTTGGCCGGCTTGATGCCCTTGGCTTCGTCGCCTTCGAGGTACCAGCGGATGTTGGGGTGCAGCTTCCAGCGCTGCATTTCCTCGAACGGGCTCAGGTAGGGGTTGCTGTAGTCCAGGCCGGTGATGAAGCCCATGGTGACCTTGTTGTCCTCCATGTGGTACAGGAACGCGCCGCCGTAGGTGTCGCTCTTCATCGGCCAGCCGGCGGTGTGCAGCACGAAGCCGGGCTGGTGGCGCTGGGGGTCGATCTCCCACACTTCCTTCACGCCGAGGCCGTAGGTCTGCGGATCCTTGCCTTCGTCGAGCTTGTACTTCGCGATGAGCTGGCGGCCGAGGTGGCCGCGCGCGCCTTCGGCGAACACCGTGTACTTGCCCAGCAGTTCCATGCCGAGCTGGAAGTTCTCGGTGGGCTCGCCGTCCTTGCCGACACCCATGTTGCCGGTGGCCACGCCGCGTACCGAGCCGTCCTCGTTGTAGAGCACCTCGGCGGCCGGGAAGCCGGGGAAGATCTCGACGCCGAGGTTCTCGGCCTGCTGGGCCAACCACTTGGTGAAGGCACCCAGGCTGATGATGTAGTTGCCGTGGTTCTGGAAGCACGCCGGCAGGAAGAAGTTGGGCGTGCGCAGGCCCGACTTCTCGCCCAGGAACACCATCGCGTCGTCGGTGACGGGCTGGTTCAGCGGTGCGCCGAGTTCCTTCCAGTCGGGCAGCAGCTCGTTCAGTGCGCGCGGGTCCATGATGGCACCCGAGAGGATGTGCGCGCCGGGCTCCGAGCCCTTCTCGAGCACCACCACCGAGATCTCCTTTTCCTGCTGGGCTGCGAGCTGCTTGAGCCGGATCGCGGTCGAGAGGCCGGCGGGGCCGCCACCGACCACGACCACGTCGTATTCCATGGCTTCCCGAGGGCCGAACTGGGCGAGGATTTCGTCGTGCGTCATGTGGGTTGGGTCGATAATGATTTTTCGAGGCGCGGGGCATTGCATCCCGGATTGCGGGGCATTTTATGCGGCGTCCGGCGGCAGGCCTGTCATCCATGGGCGCGGCTTTCGGACCCCCTTCGCGTCACCTGCGCGACTCCACGGGATTCAAGTTCATGGCCTACAGCATCGATCTTTCCGGCCGGGTGGCCTTCGTCACCGGCGCTTCCAGCGGGCTCGGCGCCCAGTTTGCGAAAACGCTGGCGCGCGCCGGCGCGGCCGTGGTGCTGGCGAGCCGCCGCGTCGAAAAGCTCAAGGAACTGCGCGCGCGCATCGAAGGCGAGGGCGGCGACGCGCACGTGGTCGATCTCGACGTGACCGACATCGGCAGCATCAAGGCGGCAGTGGCACGTGCGGAGACCGAGGTCGGCGCCATCGACATCCTCGTCAACAACTCGGGCGTGAGCACCACGCAGCGCCTGCAGGACGTGACGCCTGACGATTACGACTACATCTTCGACACCAACGTGAAGGGCTCCTTCTTCGTCGCACAGGAGGTGGCCAGGCGCATGCTGGCGCGCGCCAGGGGCACTGCGCCCGGCACCTACATCGGCGGGCGCATCATCAACATCGCCTCCTCGGCGGCGATCAAGCCCATGCCGCAGATCGGCACGTACTGCATGAGCAAGGCCGCCGTGGTGCAGATGACCAAGGTCATGGCGCTCGAGTGGGGCCGCTTCGGCATCAACGTGAACGCGCTGTGCCCGGGCTACATCGCCACCGAGTTGAACGAAGAACACTGGACCACCGAGAGCGGCGCCAAGCTGGTCGGCATGCTGCCGCGCAAGCGCGTGGGCAAGCCGGAAGACCTCGACGGCCTGATCGTGCTGCTGGCCAGCGGCCAGAGCCATTTCGTGAACGGCGCCGTCATCGCGGCCGACGACGGGTTCGCGCTCTGAGCCCGCGGGCCTGGACCGGCGTTGCCGCGGGCCTGGGCGCGGGTGCGCTCTGGGGGCTTGTGTTCGTGGCGCCGCGCATGGTGGGCCACTTCGGCATGGTGGACATCACCGCCGCGCGCTTCCTCGTGTTCGGCGCCGTCTCGGCGCTCGCGGTGTTCGCGCGCCCGGCCGCGGCGCGCTGGCCCACCGGCCGGCAGGCGCTGGTGGCGCTGGGCTTGAGCGTGCTCGGCTTCAGCGGCTACTACCTGCTGCTGGCCTTCGGTATCCAGGCCGCGGGCACCGAAGTGCCCAGCCTCATCATCGGCACCATTCCCGTCTGGATGATGCTGCTGGGCCGTCCGGCCGGCCTGCGGATGCGCGCGCTGCTGCCGGGCCTGCTGCTCACCGGCGCAGGCATCGTGCTGATGATCTACGGTGCATGGTCTGCCCGGCATGGCGTGGACGGCATGCAAGGCGCGGGCGACGGCGGCGCGCGCTTCGGCTGGGGCATCGCACTGGCCATCGCCGCCATGGTGAGCTGGACCGTGTACGGCCTGCTCAATGCGGCCTGGCTGCAGCGCCACGCCGAGCTGCACGCGGCCGACTGGGCCAACTGGCTCGGCCTGGCCACCGGCCTGGGCGCCTTGCTGCTGTGGCTGGCCGCGGGCAGCGACGTGGCCACGCTGCAGGCGCGGCCCGGCGGCGTGCTGTTCGTGTGGATCGCGCTGGCCTGCGGCTTCGGCGCATCGTGGCTCGGCACCATTCTCTGGAACGTCGCAAGCCAGCGCCTGTCGGCGAGCCTGTGCGGCCAGCTGATCGTCAGCGAGACGCTGTTCGCGCTGCTCTATTCCTTCGCCTGGGACGGCCGCTGGCCGCAGGCCACCGAGTGGGTGGCGGCACTGCTGTTCGTGCTGGGCATCCTCGCATCCATCAAGGCGCACCGATGAGAATCGAAATTCCCGAAAAAAAGAAGCTCGTGTACGAGATGTCCATTCCCATCCGCTGGGGCGACATGGACGCCATGGGCCACCTGAACAACGGCACCTACTTCCGCTACCTGGAGACGGCGCGCATCGACTGGATGCACTCCATCGGCTTCGAGCCCGAGCCGGGCGGCGAGGGCATGGTGATCGTCAACGCCTTCTGCAATTTCTACCGCCAGATCGAATACCCCGGCAAGGTGCTGCTGAAGATGTACGTGAGCGACCCGGGCCGCACCACCTTCGAGAGCTGGGGCACCATGGCCCGCGAGGAAGAACCCGACGTGATCTGCGCGGCCGGTGGCGCCACCACCATCTGGGTCGACTTTCCGAAGCAGAAGGCGCTGGCCTTGCCCGACTGGCTGCGCGCGCTGGTGAGCGAATGAGCGCGCCGACGAAGTCCTGCATCGTCGCTCTGGCATTGCTCGCGTCTCTTGCCGTGCCGGCGCATGGCCAGGCCCGTTCCCCGGCGCAACCCGGAAAGAACGACTGCCCCGCCAGCACGCCCTACCTGGACGCCGAGACGCTGAAGGCCGCCGGCTTCGAACTCCCGGTGTTCAAGCGGCTGTGCTTCAGCGACAGGTCGGGCAGCCATGTCCTGGTGCTGGGCGAGGCGCAGGACGCGCCGTTCGCCGAGGAGCTGCTGTCGAAAACCCTGCAGGCTGCGCTGTACAAGGTCGAAGGCAGCCGGTCGCTCTCGAAGCAATGGTCGATCCGCGACTTTGCCTCGAAGGACGAGGCGGGCGTCAACTTCCGCTCTAAGCTCATCGAACTCACCGACCTCGATGGCGACGGTCTGGTCGACCCCGTGCTCGTGTACCGCTTCTTCGACCGGAAGGACGCGACCCACTTCGAGTCCGACGACTTCGCAGGCCGCATCAAGATCGTCGCCTTCCACCGCGGACGCAAGGCCGCGATCCATGCCATCACCGGCCAGCTCGACGGCGAGCGCACGACCACGGCCAACGGCGGCTACTTCGCGCTGCCGAAGCCGGTGCAGCAGCACCTGGTCAGGAAGATGGCGGCGATGTACGAGGCCGGGCAGTTCGGCTTCGACAATTCGTACGGCTTCGTGCCGCGCAAGGAAAGCGCCGCGCGCTGAGAGTGCTGGGGGTGGCCGGAGCCTTTAGGCCGGCAGCAGCACGATGCGCGCCTCGAAGCCATGCGCCGCGCCCGCGGGCGGCGACGACAGCACCAGCTTCGCTCCGTGTTTCTCTACGATGGTTCCGACGATCGACATGCCCAGCCCGTAGCCTGCGCGGTCAGCGCTGTGCCGCACGTGGCGTTGCTGCAGCGTCTGCAACTGCTCGGCGCTCACGCCGGCGCCGAAGTCGCGCACGGCCAGCGTGCAGGGCGTCATCACCTCGATGGCCACGCGCCCGCCGCCGCCGTAGCGCAACGCGTTCTCCACCAGGTTGCGCAGCGCGATCGCCAGTGCGTCGACGTCGCCGAGTGCCATCGGAGTCTCGCGGTCGGGCACCTTCAGCGTGAGCCGTTCATTGATCTGCGCGTCCTGCCAGAACTCCTGAACCACGGTGCCCGCCAGCTGCACCAGGTCGACCTGCGCGCGCGCCAATGACGCGCCCGATTCCGCGCGCGAGAGCTGCAGCAGCTTCTCGGCGCGATGGCTCAGCATCTGCAGCGCGTCGAGCGCGGCCTGCACATCTTTGCGCCGCAGGTCGTGCTCGAGCGCTGTCTGCAGCCGCAGCCGTGCCGCGGCCAGCGGCGTGCGCAGTTCGTGCGCCGCGTTCGCGGCCAGTGCGCGTTCGACGTCGAGCGACTGCGACAGCCGCTCCAGCAGGCGGTTGACGTGGTCGCCCACCGAGCGCAGCTCCTGAGGCAGCCCCGGTGCCAGCGCGATGGCGCGCAGGTCGGCACCGCTGCGCTTCTCGATCTCGCCGGCCAGTTGCTGCAGCACGCGCAACTCGGTGCGCGCCACGTTGCGCAGCACCAGCGCCAGCAGCGGAAGCACCGCGCCGAGCGGAATGATCAGGCCGAAGAGTGTGCGGTTGAGGGCGTGCCGCCGCTCGTCGAGCGGGTCGGCCACCTGGAAGAAGAGGCCCAGCGTCGGGTGGCGCACCGTGTAGATGCGCCAGGTCGGGTTGTTGGCGAAGCCTGCGGCCAGCGGCACGTCGAAGGTGTCGGGCGGGGCTTCGGCGGAGCGCAGCAGCACGTGCTCGTGCAGGTCGACGATCTGGTAGATCACAGCGTCCTCGGAGAACAGCTGCTTGGGCGCGATCAACGGATGGCGCGGCGGGTCTTCGCCGGGATGCTGGAGTTTCTCCAGCTCCTGCACCGCCATCGCGAACATGCGGTGCGAGACCTCGACCAGTTCGTTGTCGAAGTTGTGGTTGATCTCGCGGTCCACGTACCAGACCACGGCGAACACGCACAGCAGCCATACGCCGCCGACCCACACGATCAGCGTGCGTGTCAGCCGTCCGGCCAGCGAGTCGCGGCCGGCCAGGAAGCTGCTCGCGCTCATTCGTCGTCGTCCGCCGAGGTCGACAGCCGGTAGCCCAGCCCGCGCAGGGTCTGGATGTGGCTGCGCCCGAGCTTGCGCCGCAGCCGGCTGATGAAGACCTCGAGCGTGTTGCTGTCGGCCTCGTCGCCGAAGCCGTAGAGCGCGTCGGCCAGGTTCTCGCGGGTGTGGATGCGTTCGGGGCGCGTGGCCATGACGCGCAGCAGCGCCCATTCCTTCTGCGTGAGCGTGATCGTCGCGCCGTCCTTGCGCACCATGTCGCGCGCCAGGTCGATCTCGAGCGTGCCCAGCTTCAGCACGGGCGTGCTGCTGGCGCTGCGCCGCCGCTCGACCGCGCGAAGCCGTGCCAGCAGCTCGGCCGGGTCGTAGGGCTTGATCAGGTAGTCGTCCGCGCCCGCGTCGAGGCCACGGATGCGGTCGGTCACCTGGTCGCGTGCGGTCAGCACGATGACAATGGGGCGCTCGGCCAGTGCACGCACCTGCGGCAGCAGCGAAAGGCCGTCGCCGTCGCCCAGGTGCAGATCGAGCAGCACCGCCGCATATTGCACCGACAGCAACGCGCCGCGTGCGTCGGCCAGGCTGGGCGCCACGTCGACCACGAACGCCTTGGCCAGCAGGTAGCTGCAGACGGCATCTGCCAGAGAGCTGTCATCTTCGACAAGCAAGATGCGCACGCCATGTCCTTCGAACAAAGAAACAAGTCTAGCGCCCACCGGTTGCGCACTGGCCGTTCAGTTTCGGTTCAGGTTGCTTCAGGCGCGGTTCATTCCGCGTCCGTAGGCTCGCGGCTCTCATCCAGCCCTGCCTCCGTCCATGACCCGTTCTCCGAATCTCCGCATGGGGATGTTCACTTTGCTCGCCCTGGCTGCGCTGATGGCATGGGACGCGACGACCGGAGACCTGGCACTGGCGCGCATGGCGGGCTCTGCCTTGGGCTTCCCGTTGCGTTCGAACCCGTTCATGGTCCATGTCATGCATGAAGGCATGCGCGATCTCAGCTGGGTTCTGGTGATCTCGCTGTTCGTCGCGATCCGCTGGCCGCTGGGCTTCCTTCGCCGCCTGTCCACGGGTGAGCGCGCGCAGCTGGCCTTGACGGTGCTGGCCTCGGTGATTGCCGTCAGCCTGCTCAAGCATGCCAGCCACACCAGCTGCCCGTGGGACCTGCAGGAGTTCGGCGGCGTGGCGCGCTACGTGTCGCACTGGTCCTGGGGTCTCGACGACGGCGGGCCGGGCGGATGCTTCCCGGCCGGCCATGCCTCGGCCGCGTTCGCCTACGTGGGCGGGTACTTCGTGCTGCGCCGCACCGTGCCGCGTGCCGCCGCCATCTGGCTGGTCGTGGCGATGGTCGCGGGACTGCTGCTCGGCGTGTCGCAGCAGCTGCGCGGCGCCCACTACATGAGCCACACCTTCTGGACCGCCTGGGTCTGCTGGACCGTGGGCTTTGTCATCGACCTGGCGGCGACACGCTTCAAGGCGCATGCCGTCCATCAACCCGCCGCTTCCGTGCATGCAGGATCTTGACTTCGCCCTGTTCCGGGCCATCAACGCCGGCGTCACGGTGCCGCCGTGGACGCTGGGCTTCGCCGAGTTCGCCTCCGACCTGATGCCGGCCCTGCTGATGCTCGCCATCGGCGCGGGCGCGCTCGTCAGCCGGCGCTGGCGCCACGCGCTGCTGACCGTGCTGGTGAGCCTGCTGGTGGTCTGGCTGCTGGTGCAGCTGATCCGCACCGTGGCGCCGATTCCGCGGCCCGCCTTCTACGGCCTGGGTGTCCAGTGGGTGCCGCAGGGCGTTCGCCCCGGCTTCCCGAGCCTGCATGCAGCCGGCACCTTCGCCGCGGCGTTCTCGCTCTGGTGCCTGCCTTCGCGGCTGCCGATGTACGCGGCGCTGCTGGTGGCCGCCGTGGTGGCCTGGAGCCGCATGTACCTGGGCCTGCATTTCCCTTCGGACATCCTGGCGGCGGTGATGCTCGGTGCGCTGGTGTCGATCCTGGTGGAACGCGGCGTCAGCCGGCCCCTGTCGCTGCTCGCATCCGGTGCCCGCATCACCGCGCGCCGGCGCCAGAGACTGCGCCGCGCGCGAGCCTGAACACTGGCTGAACAGGGAGTTCAGGCTCCCTTCAGGCGAACCTTCTAAATTCGCCGAATGTCTGTTTCGCGTACCGCGGCCGTGCCCCTGCAGCACGTTGGTTCCTCCGAGTCCAAGGCGCCGCCTCTCCCTGCTTTCGGCAACCCGTGGCATCGCTTCGATGCCTGGTTGTCGCGTCCCCGTCCCGCCAGCACGGTGGTGCTGTGGCTGGGCCTCTACCTCGTGCTCACGACCAACTGGCCGCTGTGGAACGAACTGGCCCGCATCGGCGGCGCCCCCAGCACGTACATGAGCACCATCGCCGCGATGAGCGTGCTCACGCTGTGCGGCACCGTGGCGCTGCTGTCGTTCACGGCCTGGTCGCGCTGGATGAAGCCGCTGTGGTTCGCTGTAGTGGTGCTGGCCGCGGTCGTGCAGCACTACATGCTCGAGTACCGCGTGGTGATGGACCCGACCATGATCGCCAACGCGATGCAGACCGATCCCAACGAGGCGCGCGACCTGCTGAGCTGGCGCATGGCCTTCAACGTGCTCATGGTGGCGCTGCCCGCCGGCTGGGCGCTCTGGCGCATGCGCATCGCGCCGATGCGCTTCCTGTCGAAGCTGTGGCGCAACGTGGCGCTGCTGGCGCTCGCGGTGGTCGTGGCGCTGGCCGCGGCCGTTTCGATGAACCGCGAGCTCGCACCGCTGATGCGCAACAACGTGCACCTGCGCTACATGATGAACCCCATCGCGACGCTCTATTCGACAGGTGCGATGTTTATCAAGCCGCTGTTCAAGCGCAGCAGCAAGCTCATTCCGATCACCGCCGGCACGGCGCTCGGCGCAAGCTACGCCGCGCAGGCGAAGCCGCCGCTGTTCGTGCTGGTGGTGGGCGAGACCGCACGGGCCGACCACTTCGCGCTGAACGGCTACGCCCGCGACACCACGCCCGAGCTCGCGAAGCGCGGCGTGCTGAGCTACCGCGACGTGCATTCGTGCGGCACCAACACGCTGGCTTCGGTGCCATGCATGTTCTCGCCGCTGGGCAAGCAGGGCTACGAGTCGCGCAAGGACGAGTACGAAACGCTGGTCGACGTGCTGCAGGCTTCCGGCCTGGCCGTGTTCTGGCTCGACAACCAGGCCGGCTGCAAGGGCGTGTGCGTGCGCGTGCCCAATGCCTCGGCCTTCGACGGCCTCGATGCCGCGACGAAGAAGGCGCTGTGCGACGGCGACGAGTGCCTGGACGACGTGATGCTGAAGAACCTGGACGAGCGCATCGCCGCGCTGCCGGCCGAGCGCCGTGCCAAGGGTGTCGTCCTGGTCATGCACCAGATGGGCAGCCACGGCCCGGCCTACTACAAGCGCTCCGCGCCCGACGTGAAGCGCTTCCAGCCCGAGTGCAAGACCAATGCGCTGGCCGAATGCGGCCACAACGAGCTGATGAACGTGTACGACAACTCGATCGTGCAGACCGACCGTTTCCTCGGCGAGACCATCGACTGGCTCAAGGCGCAGTCGAAGGCCTACGACCCGGCCCTGCTGTACGTGAGCGACCACGGTGAGTCGCTCGGCGAGTACGGCCTCTTCCTGCACGGCGTGCCGTACAGCTTCGCGCCCGAGGCGCAGAAGCACGTGCCGATGGTGACGTGGTTCAGCGACGGCATGAGCGAGCGTCGCAAGCTCTCGCGCTCGTGCATGGAGGCGGGGCTCGACGCGCCGCTCACGCACGACAACCTCTACCACACGGTGCTCGGCCTGATGGACGTGACCACGCCCACCTACAAGCCGGCGCTCGATGCGCTGGCCTCCTGCCGCGGCAAGGCCTGAACGCCGGGCTACTTCTTCTCGCGGGGCACGCGCCCCATCAGGAAGAACTCGTTGTTCGGCTGCATGCCGCTGAAGCTCGCGAGCCGGTTGCTCAGGCCGAAGAAGGCGGTGATGGCCGCGATGTCCCAGATGTCCTCGTCGTCGAAGCCGTGCGCATGCAGCGGGGGGAAGTCGCTGTCGTCGATCTCGTGCGAGCGGTCGCAGACCTTCATCGCGAAGTCGAGCATCGCGCGCTGCCGCGGCGTGATGTCGGCCTTGCGGTAGTTCACCGCCACCTGGTCGGCCACCAGCGGCTTCTTCTCGTAGATGCGCAGCAGCGCACCGTGCGCCACCACGCAGTACAGGCACTGGTTGGCTGCGCTGGTGGTGGTGACGATCATCTCGCGGTCGCCCTTGGTGAGCGAGCCTTCCTCCTTCAGCATCAGCGCGTCGTGGTACGCGAAGAAGGCGCGCCACTCGGCCGGGCGACGTGCGAGGCCGAGGAACACGTTGGGCACGAAGCCGGCCTTCTCCTGCACGGCGAGGATCGCGGTGCGGATGTCTTCGGGCAGGTCCTTGAGTTCGGCGAGCGGGTAGCGGTTGGCGGTCACGTGGTCTCCTGTGTTGTCCTTGCGGGGCGGCATTGAAAGCGTTCTGAAAGGCGAATTGCCGTTTCCATCATAGGCAAGCCGCCTTCCTACAAGATGTTGCACGCGGTGTCGCGATGATGAGGCTTCGCATAACAACACGCGGTCTCGTTCCGCACAGAACGCGATGAAAGACTTGTCGTATTCCGACCGGCGAGGGTTCCTGCGCCGGTCCATCGCCATCGTGCCGGCGGCCACGGCCTTCGGTGCCGGTGGCGTCACCGGCGCCGCGCTCGCGCAGGCCACCGCACCTGCTCCTGCCGCTGCACCCGCAGCCAGTCCGGGTGCCGCTTACAGCCCGGTCTATTTCAATGCCGACGAATGGAAATTCGTGCAGGCCGCCGTCGCCCGGCTGATACCGTCCGACGACACAGGCCCCGGTGGCATCGAGGCGGGTGTGCCCGAGTTCATCGACCGGCAGATGGAAGGCGCCTTCGGCCACGCTGCCACCTGGTACATGCAGGGCCCGTTCGTCGAGGTATCGCCATTGTTCGGCTACCAGAAGAAGATGCCGCCGCGCGAGGTGTACCGCGCCGGCATCGCCGCCACCGATGCGCACTGCCGCAAGCAGTACGCCGACAGGCCTTTCGCGCAACTCTCCGCGGCGCAGCAAGACGAGGTTCTCAAGGGCCTGGAGGGCGGCAGCATCACGCTCGACGGCGTGGGCGCGACCGACTTCTTCGGCTTTCTGCTGCAGAACACGAAGGAGGGCTACTTCAGCGACCCCATCCACGGCGGCAACAAGAATGCCGCGGCCTGGAAGATGATCGGCTTCCCCGGCGCGCGTGCCGACTACGCCGACTGGGTCGACCGCCCCGGCGTCAAGTACAACCTGCCGCCGGTGAGCATCGCCGGCCCGCAAGGCTGAGGGCGCGCACCATGGCAAACATCAGGAAACCCGGTGTCGACGCGGTGCTGGTCGGCTTCGGCTGGACCGGTGCCATCATGGGCATGGAACTCACCGCCGCAGGCTTGAAGGTGCTGGCGCTGGAGCGCGGCGAGAACCGCGACACGCAGCCCGACTTCGCCTATCCGCGCATCACCGACGAACTGAGCTACGGCATCCGCGGCAAGCTGTTCCAGAACCTATCGCGCGAGACCGTCACCATCCGCCACACGCCGGCCGAGATCGCCGTGCCGTACCGGCAGCTCGCCTCCTTTCTGCCCGGCGACGGCGTGGGCGGCGCGGGCGTGCACTGGAACGGCCACCACTGGCGCCCGCTGCCGAGCGACCTGCGCATCCGCAGCACCTACGAAGAGCGCTACGGCAGGAAGTTCATTCCGGAAGGCATGACCATCCAGGACTTCGGCGTGAGCTACGAAGAGCTCGAGCCGCACTTCGACCAGTTCGAGAAGATCTGCGGCACCTCGGGCAAGGCAGGGAACATCGGCGGCAAGATCCAGCCGGGCGGCAACCCGTTCGAGGGCGCGCGTGCCAACGAGTTTCCGCTGCCGCCGCTGGCCTCGGTCAACAGCGCGAAGCTGTTCGAGAAGGCCGCGCGCGAGCTGGGCTACCACCCGTTTCCGCAAGCCGCGGCCAACGCCTCGCGCGCGTACACCAACCCGCACGGCGCGCAGTTGGGCCCCTGCAACTTCTGCGGCTTCTGCGAGCGCTACGGCTGCTACATGTACTCCAAGGCCTCGCCGCAGACGACGCTGCTGCCGGTGCTGATGAAGCGTCCCAACTTCGAGCTGCGCACGCGCTCGCACGTGCTGCGCGTGAACATGTCGCCCGATGGCAAGCGCGCCACCGGCGTGACCTACGTCGACGCCGAGGGCAACGAGGTCGAGCAGCCCGCGGACCTTGTGGTGCTGTGCGCCTACCAGCTGCACAACGTGCGGCTGCTGATGCTGTCGAACATCGGCAAGCGCTACGACCCCGCCACCGGCGAGGGCGTGGTCGGCCGCAACTACGCCTATCAGCTCAACGGCGGCGCGAGCCTGTTCTTCGACAAGGAGCAGCCGATGAACCCGTTCGTCGGCGCGGGCGCGAGCGGCAGCGTGATCGACGACTTCGACGGCGACAACTTCGACCACGGCCCGCTCGGCTTCGTCGGCGGCGCCACCATCAACAGCATCAATACCGGCGGGCGGCCGATCCAGCAGATGAGCCTGCCGCCCGGCGCGCCCGCCTGGGGCGCAGGATGGAAGAAGGCCGTGAAGGAGAACTATCTCTACATGGCCAGCGTGGGCAGCCAGGGCTCGGTGATGGCCTACCGCGACAACTACCTCGACCTCGACCCGACCTACAAGGACGTGCACGGCCAGCCCTTGCTGCGCATGACCTTCGACTGGAAGGACAACGACCTCGCGATGACGCAGTTCATCGGCACCAAGGTCGAGCAGATCGCCAGGGCCATGGGGCCGAAGCAGCTGAAGATGAACTTCCAGAAGGCCGGCGCGCACTATGACGTGCGCTACTACCAGTCGACCCACAACACCGGCGGCGCGCCCATGGGCACCGACCCGAAGACCAGTGCCGTCAACCGGTTCCTGCAGGTGTGGGACGTGCCCAACGTGTTCGTGATGGGCGCCAGCGCCTTCCCGCAGAACTTCGGCTACAACCCGACCGGCATGGTGGGCGCCCTGGCGTACTGGTCGGCCAAGGCCATCCGCGAGCAGTACCTGAAGAACCCGGGAGCGCTGGCATGAGCGCGCGGCGTACGTACGGCGGCATCGCCGCGGCCGTGGTGTTTCTATGCGCCGGGGCATGGGCCGTGGCGCAGAAGGCCGATGCGCCCGCTGCGGCCGCATCCGCACCGGCGTCGGCGTCGGCGTCGGCGTCCACCCCCGTTGCCATGGCAACAGGCGCGGCGGCCCCTGCCGCATCCACCGACCCCGTGCTGGAACACGGCCGTTACCTTGCGCGCGCCGGCGATTGCGTCAGCTGCCACACCGCGCCGGGCAAGCCCGCCTTCGGCGGCGGGCTGCCGATGAAGACGCCGTTCGGCACCATCGTCTCCACCAACATCACGCCCGACACCGAGGCTGGCATCGGCGCCTACACCGAGGCCGAGTTCGCCCGTGCGCTGCGCGAGGGCGTGGCCAGGGACGGCCATCGGCTCTACCCGGCGATGCCCTATCCGTCGTTCGCCCGCGTGAACGACGAGGACATGCATGCGCTCTTCGTCTTCTTCCGCAACGGCGTCCAGCCTGTCGCGCAGAAGCCGCCGGCCACCGACCTGCCATGGCCCTTCAGCATGCGCAGCCTGATGATCGGCTGGAACTGGATTTACCTAGACAAGGGTGTGTACCAGAGCGACAGCGCGCGAAGCGCCGAGTGGAACCGCGGCGCCTACCTGGTCCAGGGCCTGGGCCACTGCGGCGACTGCCACACGCCGCGCAGCATGCTTGGCGGCGTGAAGGCGGCCAACGACAGAAAGGGCGATGCGTTCCTGTCGGGCGCGGTCATCGACGGCTGGTACGCGCAGCCCCTGCGCCACACCGACCGGCCGACCATGGCGCAATGGCCCGCCGAGGAGATCGTGCAGTACCTGCAGACCGGCCGCACCAGTCACACGGCGGCCTTCGGCGCGATGGTCGACGTGGTGCAGAACAGCACGCAGCACTTGTCGACGCAGGATCTGCAGGCTGTGTCGGCCTACCTGAAGTCGCTGGGAGCGACGGAGGGCGCGCCAGCTGCAGCGTCGCCGGCTTCGCTGGTCGCCGCTGCCCCGAAGCATCCGGTGGCGCTCGCGCTGCGCAACGGCACTGTCGAAGGCAACAGCGGCGCGATGGTCTACCTGAACAACTGCAACGCCTGCCACCGTTCCGACGGAACGGGCGCCGACAAGACCTTCCCGGCGCTGGCAGGCAACAGCGTGGTGAATGCGAAGGACCCGACCTCGCTGATCCGCCTGGTGCTCGCAGGCTCCGCCATGCCGGCCACCTCGAAGGCGCCATCGCCCATCGCCATGCCCGACTTCGGCTGGCGCCTGAGCGATGCCGACGTGGCCAGCGTGCTGAGCTTCGCGCGTTCGAGCTGGGGCAACCGCGGCGAGGCGGTGACGGCCGATCAGGTCGCCAAGGTGCGCGACACGGTCAAGCCGGCGAAGAATCCGTAGCGTCTTCGCATGCCGCGCCGAACAGCGACGGACCTGCGCATTCGTTCGCGCAGGATGGCTTCGGTGCCTTGGCCAGGGTGGAGAGACGGCGGCTGCTTCATGTCGCTGGCAACGCGGGACTGCACAGGGCGCCGGCATTTCCTCTCAGACCAGGCCGGTCCGCGCTGCTGCAGGCGCTGACCGGGAGTTCGCCGGTCGAGGCCATCGGTGTGGTTGCCAAGTGTCGCGTGTAGTGATACGCGCAGCGCAGCGGCAACATGACGTTCATTCCCTCTTCATGCTCACTGGCGGTGTCGCTCGCGCGCGCTTCTGGCGGCAGTGTTGTGCTGATCCGCCGCGTTCTCGGTGATGACGGTGGGAGCCGGTCGCTGTTTGCGTGTAGTAGTGCCGTCAACAAGTCGGAAACGGTGCTTCTGCAAGTGCTTCGACGGACGAAACACGACGAACCTCGGATAGAACGGACTTGCATTCGTGCAGGGTGGCTCGCCCTTTGCACGAAAGTACAAGCCCACCCCATCCGAGTTGTTCGTAAACCGTCTGATCGTTGCACTGCAGTTCATGAACTTTCGACAGCTCAGATATTTCGTCGCCGTCGCGGAAGAGCTTCACTTCGGGCGAGCAGCAGCTCGGGTGCATATTTCGCAATCGCCCTTGAGTCAGCAAATGAAGTTGCTGGAGAGGGATCTGGAGGTCGTCCTGTTCGAGCGTGACCGCCGCAAAGTCACGCTGACGCCGGCGGGTGCCGAGTATCTGAAACATGCCAGGAGCATTCTTGAAAGCGCGGAGATCGCCGCGCATTCTGCGCGGCAGGCAGGCCTGCGAGAGATCGGACCGATCCGGCTCGGCTACTCCGTCTCTGCCCTGTACTCCAGCGTGGTGCTGAACGCGATTGCTGAGCTCCGTCGCCTGCATCCTGGTATCACCATTCATTTCACAGAACCCACCACGCGCTGCAGCATTCGCGCATTGCTGGCCGGGGAAATCGACGGTGCCTTTGTGCGTGGACCCCTGCCTCGGCATGTCGATAGATGGGGCTCCGATCGCGTCATCCTGCTGGCCACCGAGCCGTTGCTCGTTGCAATTCCCAGGGACCACAGGTTGGCCCGGTTCTCGTCGATCTCGATTTCGGATCTTCAGGATGAACCGCTGCTCGCGATCTCAAATCGGCTCAGAACGACGCTGAACGAACGGCTCGCACAGATTTTTTCGGATGAGAACCGTGAGCCGAAGGTGGTCATGGAAACGCAGGAGTTTTCATCGCTGCTGGGGATGGTCCGGGCCGGCGTTGGCGTGGCTATCGTGCCGGAGGCGGTGACGGAGCCACGGTCGATTCATGTGAGCTTCAAGCCGCTCGACGCGCATGGAGCGCACATCGAGCTCTACATGCTGCTTCCCAAGCGGATCCCCACGGCGATCAGCAGGCTGCGCGCCATTCTCCATGCGCAAAGAACGCGAATGTCTAGTCGACCTGACCGCGTGCACGAAGCCCGCGGAAATAGATGCGTTGAGCCAGCGCGTACGACATGCAACCCACCATCGCGACGGCCAGCAGGATCCAGCCGCCTGATTCGGAACCTTCGGCCGGGACCCACGAGAACGCGATGAAAGCCGGCAAGGCAATGCGTCCCACGGTCGCCCAGAACGCGATGGTCCCGTTCGAAACAGCGGTCGCTTGCGTACCCAGATACTGGGGAACCGATGTCGCACGCACGACCGTCCATCCGCCGTGCGCGATACCGTACACCACGACAAAGGCCAGGAGCAGCATGCGGTTCGTGCCTGCAGTCTGAAGCAGCAAAAGAGCGACCGGAAACAGGGCAATCAGGATCAGGTTCAGTTGATGCACCTTGGCGTCCGCGCTCCTCATCAGCATCGGCAACCTCGCGAGCGTCTGCAGCGCGCCAATCGCTGCAGGCGCAGCCAATGCGAGCTCTGAGGCGACGCCGCGCGTCATCAGGACGGGAACGAGATAGGCGGCCACTGCCGCAGAGATCGCGCCGATCGCAGAGGTGAATACGGCGAGGCAGACATAGATCCCGAGTTTGCGCTGCCCGGGCTGCGATGGGGCTGGCTGCGATGATGTCCATGCCGGATCACTCGCAAGTGCACCATCCGTGGAAATTGCCTTTTGCCTGAACGCCGTCAGGGCGAACCAATGCCCTGGTGCACAACAGAAGGCATTCAGTGCCGCGTAGAGGAGCACGCAATGCCGCCATCCGACCTCCGCCATCAACCATCCGCTGAGAGGAACAAACAATGTGCTGGAAAAGCCAGCAATCAGAGAAATGAGGGTGACTTCGCGGCGATAGGTGGTCGGACGCTCGACCGCAAGCAGGGAAAACAAAGGGGTATAGAGCGTGCAGGCGAAGGAGGAGCCTATCAATGCCCACGCGATGTGAAAGTGCAGCAGCGAGCCTGCTTGGCTGAGAACCAGCAGTCCCGCGCCACAGAGCAACGATCCGCAAGCCATCACATGAGCGCCCAGTCGGCGGGCAATCCATTTGCCGACAACGACGGAACAGATTCCTTCAAAAAGGAGCGCCACCGGAAAAGCGAGTGCAGCAGCGCTCCTGCTGATCCCTAATTCGTTCTCGATCGGAATCAGGGTCAGGCCGAACGTGTAGAAACTGGTTCCCCAAGACGATAGCTGCAGCCCAGCCAAGACGTAAATTTCGCGCCCTCTGCTGCCTGGCTTATTTGCCACCATGCTGTGGCTCATCCAGCAAACTGGCGATGGCATCCGCGACGACCGATGCAGTCCGAGGATTCTCGTTCAAGTAAACCCCCAGTTGATGAGAGGCGGATTCGACGAGCAAGTCAGAAGTGGAGTTGGCCCGAGCAGCCTCGCGAATCAACACGAAAACTTCAGCCGGAATTACGTCGTCGTATTCCGATCTCACCAGAAGGGTCTTACCCCGATACCCATTGAATGCAGAGGCGATGTCGGAATTGCGCCAACTCTGCGAACGACGAATGATGGTTGAGAAGTTTTCGCCAAAGGGCACATCGATTGCGCGTTTATCGTAAATGGCAGGGTTAAAAAGAACGAGACAGGCAATCTCGTTCTTTCGGGTGCGCAGCAATTCGATCGCAACCTGCCCACTCATGCTGAAGGCCAAGATCGCCAAAGGCAATTCCTTGGAATGGAGGTAGTTTTCGATCACCGCGCCGGCTTCGTGTACTCTTTTTAAAATTGATCCTGCGGAATGACCCGTGCTCTCGCCCGATCCGGAAAAGTCGAATGAAACAATGTGCATGCCCCGCTCGGCCATTCTCATGCACAGGGCGTCGCCTCGCTCCTTGTTGGATTGCCCGGCGCCATGGAGATAAATTCCCTGCCAACGCAACTCGTTGGGCAGTGGGGAAAAAGATTTGACGGAAAGTTCTTCAGCGTGAACCGAAAGGCGAGTCGTTTTGATCGTAATCATTTTCGATAACCGGTGATCGCCAGTCTTTACGGGCTACGGCAGATTTTCTAATATCTTTGGTGAGAATGAAGCGTGAAAGCCAGCGAGCGTTGGGTCCCCAGTGAGGTGAATACGCATCTCGCGCATGCGCGGTGTAGAGATTGTCGAGGTAGAAGAAGTCGCCTTTTTCGAGCACGACCCGCTCACTTGCGGTGTTCATCGCAAGGATGAAATCGTCCAGCGCATATTGTGCGCTGCGGTCGACTCCATGTGTGTTATTGACGTTGATTCGCATGAAAGGACGATCCCAGCAGCCGTAGAGAATTGAATTTCTGGGCGGCTTGTGTCCTTCCGGCAATTGATGGATCGGGTTATGGCCGATTACATAGTCAGGCTTGAAAAGCGCTGCTTTGAGAAGCGGGCTGATCTTGATCTCGTTTATCGAGACAAAATTGGTTGAAGCGCGCTCGTCGTTTCGAATGCAGACCAGTCCCAGGTGATCTCCTTTGAATTCATGAAACGCATCTTCCGTGTGGAAACCGAAATCATGCTTGGACCCCGAACTCGAGTTGGGGACGTTCTCGAGATTTTTGGTGGGAATGATATTGTTCAATCTTCTTCCGGATCGCTGACTGGAATAGCCGACTGGGATTCCGATCAGGGTCGAGATAAGTGCGTGCACTATCTGCGCATCGTTGTAGACGTATCCAGGTTCGAGTTCGTCATATTCGGTCGGGGTATTTCCTGCAGAACCGCAAAAGACATCCCCCATTTTCAAGGTCAGCGCGTCACAGGTTTCAGGTGTCGTGAAATCATGGACGAGAAGTCGTACGGCCCTTGGAAGTTCCTGTGCATAAACCGCGGCCATTGGGAATATATTTTCTTCCGTTGGTTGTTCGGTTTCGCCTTTAATTATTTCCACGAGGCTGAAAATCTTCTTGATATCGTCAGGACAAACGGCAATCGAATGATGAGACACAACCACCTCCCTTGAATTTATAAATTTTTAATTCGAACAATATGCCTTTTTTTACTTCGTTGATATTTCGGCTGGATTGTCGAGCGGCAATCCTAGGTTTTTTCGTCCTTTTTTGTAAACGACGATATTCGGGTGTCTGTGAGTGCTTTTTCCACTCGACGCCATCGGATTGAAGTCAAAAGCAGCCACCACCAGATCGCAGACAGAAGCCAGTCGGCTGGCTCTCGCGGTGTGACCATCGGCGCGGCAACGCCTTCGTCGCCCGCGCGCAGTGGCTGCCTCGCGCTGAGGGCCAGATTTCGGTGGCACGCGCGTCGCGGGCTGCAGCGCGAAGGAGAAATGCTCAGGGCTTGCCAGCCCGACCAAGCCCGTGCACGCAGCCTTGCTGCAGCGCTTCGGAATCGCTCTCGTCCTTCAGGCCCACGCCCGTCAGGCCCCTGCGCAGCGATTCGCGCATCAGCCACGCCAGCTTGAAGGCGGCCGCTTCGCAGGGCAGCCCTTCGGGCCGGACGTTCGAGATGCAGTTGCGCTCGGCGTCGTGACGGCCGCGCTTGGGGGAATGGGTCAGGTAGATGCCCAGGCTGTCGGGCGAGCTGAGGCCGGGGCGCTCGCCGATGAGCATCACCGACAGCGCTGCGCCGAACAGCTCGCCCACCTCGTCGGCCAGTGCCACGCGGGCCTGCGTGGCGATGACGACGGGGGCGAAGCTGGTGTCGGCCGGCAGCTGCGCGCGCAGGGCGGCGAGCAGCGGTGCGGCGTGGCGGGCGACGGCGAGCGACGACAGCCCGTCGCCGGCCACCACGCACACGTCGCAGCCGTAGCGCCGGTCGGCCAGCAGGCGTGTGGCGTCGTCTTCGTGGAGTTGACGCCCGAGGTCAGGCCGGCGCAGGTATTCGGTGCGGTCGGCCGCCCGGCTGCGCGCGCGGGCGACCTGCCAATGCTGCGCGGCAAGCGCCGCTTCGAGTGCATCGACATCGAGCGCGGCATGGATGGCGTCGCGCGCCATCGCATGCGCCCAGCCGAAGCGCAATGTCTCGTCGGTCGGCATGCCGGCGCCGGCGCGGCCCAGCGCCAGGCGTGCCGGCGTGGCCGAGCGCCATTGCGCCCACGGGTTCGGCGTGACGGGGTCCTTCATGGCGAGAGCGCGACCAGGCCGCCCATGCCGGCGAGCAGCCGGTTGGCCGAGGGCGGTGCGAGCCGCCCCGCGCCGTCGGTGATCTGCATCCGCTGCAGCCAGGCCTCGAACTCGGGTGCGCGCTTCAGGCCGAGCGTTTCGCGCAGGAACAGCGCGTCGTGGAACGAGGTGCTCTGGTAGTTGAGCATCACGTCGTCGGCGCCGGGGATGCCCATGATGAAGTTGATGCCGGCCGTGCCCAGCAGCACCAGCAGCGTGTCCATGTCGTCCTGGTCGGCCTCGGCGTGGTTGGTGTAGCAGATGTCGCAGCCGACGGGCAGCCCGAGCAGCTTGCCGCTGAAGTGGTCCTCCAGTCCGGCGCGGATGATCTGCTTGCCGTCGTACAGGTACTCCGGGCCGATGAAGCCGACCACCGTGTTGATCAGCAGCGGCCTGTAGCGGCGCGCCAGCGCATAGGCGCGTACCTCGCAGGTCTGCTGGTCGACGCCGAAGTTGGCGTTGGCCGACAGCGCGCTGCCCTGGCCGGTCTCGAAGTACATGACGTTGTTGCCGACGCTGCCGCGCTGGAGCGACAGCGCCGCGGCATGGGCCTCGTCGAGCAGCTCGGGCGTCACGCCGAAGGAGAGGTTGGCCTTCTCGGTGCCCGCGATCGACTGGAACACCAGGTCGACCGGCGCACCGGCCTCCGCCAGCCTGAGCGTGTTGGTGACGTGCGTGAGCACGCAGCTCTGCGTGGGAATCCCGAAGCGCTGTATCACCTCGTCGAGCATGTGCAGCAGGCGGCCCAGCACCGGCATGCTGTCGGACGCGGGGTTGATGCCGATCACCGCGTCGCCCGCGCCGTACAGCAGGCCGTCGAGCGTGGAGGCGGCCACGCCGCGCAGGTCGTCGGTGGGATGGTTGGGCTGCAGCCGCACCGAGAGATGGCCCGGCAGGCCGATGGTGTTCCGAAAGCGCGTGACCACGCTGCACTTCTTCGCGACCGACACCAGGTCCTGGTTGCGCATGAGCTTGGACACTGCCGCCACCATCTCGGGCGTGAGGCCGGGCGCGAGCGCGGCGAGCGTGCCGGTGCTGGCCTCTTCGGACAGCAGCCAGTTGCGGAAGTCGCCGACAGTGAGGTGCGCTATCGGCGCGAAGGCCTGCGCGTCGTGGCTGTCGACGATCAGGCGCGTGATGTTGTCTTGCTCGTACGGGATCAGCGCCTCGTTCAGGAAGGTCCTGAGCGGCGTGTCGGCCAGCACGTGGCGCGCGGCCATGCGCTGCTGCGCGGTGGCCGCGCCGATGCCGGCGAGGTAGTCGCCAGAGCGCGCGGGGCTCGCGAAGGCCATGACCTGCCGCAGGTCGTCGAAGGTGAACACCTGGCCGGCGATGGTGGTGCGGTACAGCATCGTTGCGCGTGCTTCGAGGCGTCAGGCTGCCATGGCATCGGAAGTGCGTGCTGCATACCGGCCGTCGTTCCAACCAAAGCACTCACCGGCAAGAAGCAGGTCCAGCGTGGTGCCCCGGTCATGGAGGACATGGAGAGGGCCGAGCCCTTCCTTCGGATGGCCGTGGCGTCGCTGTGCCCGTCCTCTTGCGGGTGGCCTGGCCGGTGTGGCGTCTGTGGGGTGCATCGAGCGTCCTCTCTTCGCGGATGGTGACAGTGCACCACCCGCAAAGCAAGCGCTGTTCCAACGCGCGTGTCCCGATGCAGCCGCCCCGAATATCCCCTTACAGGCGCGACACGGTCGCTCGCCATAATCGGGTCCTCTTCATCTTCGAGGTGTTTCGTGAAGTCTCTTTTCTGTGCCGCGCTCGTCTCCGTCCTTGCCGTCCCTGCTGCCTTCGCGCAGTCCGCCCCGGTCACCACGCCCAGCGGCCTGATCTACCAGTCGCTCAAGGAAGGCACCGGCGCCTCGCCCGCAGCCACCGACGTGGTCAAGGTTCACTACCGCGGCACCTTCCCCGACACCGGCAAGGAATTCGACAGCTCCTACAAGCGCGGCGAACCCACCGAGTTCCCGCTCAACGGCGTGATCCCGTGCTGGACCGAGGGCGTGCAGAAGATGAAGCCCGGCGGCAAGGCCAAGCTCACCTGCCCGCCGTCGATCGCCTACGGCGCGCGCGGCGCCGGCGGCGTCATCCCGCCGAACGCCACGCTGAACTTCGAAGTCGAACTGGTCTCCGTCACCAAGCGCTGAGCAACGGGCGATCGCCCCCTTCCAGGGGCAACGCGGAACCGGCTTTGCCGGGCCGCAGGTGCCGCCCCCGGCGAGGGGGAAGGAGTAGCGACACGCAGTGCGCGAAGCCTGGGGGCGTACTAGATCTGCGCCATGCCCCCGTCGACGAACAGCTCCGCACCGTTCACGAAGCTGCTGTCGTCCGAGGCCAGGAACACCACGGCCTTGGCGATCTCGTCGGGCGTGCCGACGCGACCCAGCGGAATGCCTTGTGCCTGGCTTTCGATGAAGCCCTCCACCTGTTCCTTCGTGAGGCCGAGCAGGTCGTAGGCCGGCGTCGGCACCACGCCGGGGCTGACCGCGTTGACGCGGATGCCGGCGTCCTTCAGGTCCACCGTCCAGCTGCGTGCGAAGCTGCGCACGGCGGCTTTCGTCGCGCTGTAGACGCTGAACGCGGGCGTGCCCTTGATGCTGGTGATCGATGCGTTGAGCACGATCGATGCGCCCCTGGGCATCAGCGGCAGTGCCTTCTGCACGGTGAAGAGCAGGCCGCGCACGTTGGTGCCGAAGGTCTTGTCGAAGTGCTCCTCGGTGATCTGTCCCAGCGGCAGCAGGCTGCCGCCGCCTGCATTCGCGAACAGCACGTCGAGCCGGCCCTTCTTCTCGCGAATGGTGGTGTAGAGCCGGTCGAGGTCTTCGAGCTTCGAGACATCGCCGAGCACGCCGGTGACGTTGCGGCCGATGGCCTTCACGGCCGCGTCGAGTTCCGCCTGGCGGCGGCCAGTGATGAACACGTGCGCGCCTTCGTCGACGAAGCGTTGCGCCGTGGCCAGGCCGATGCCGCTGGTGCCGCCGGTGACGAGGGCGATCTTGTTGTTGAGCTTGAGGGTCATGATCCGCTTCCTTGAAAGTTGCCGCGATGCGGCGTTGTCGATGGAAGACAGTTTGGGCGCAGCCCCCGCACGGACCAAGACGGCGCTCGGAAGATGTTTATTCACGAAACGCCAATAATCCGGCGATGGACCAGATCACCGCGATGCGCGTCTTTGCCCGCGTGGTCGAGGCCGGCACCTTTACCCGCGCCGCCGACTCGCTGCAGATACCGAAGCCGACCGTGACGAAGATGGTGCAGCAGCTGGAGACGCGCCTGCGCGTGAAGCTGCTGCAGCGCACGACGCGGCGCGTGACCGTCACGCCCGAGGGCGCGGCCTACTACGAGCGCACCGCGCGCGTGCTTGCCGAGCTGGAAGACATCGAGTCCGACCTGACCAACGCGCAAGCCGATCCGCGCGGGCGGCTGCGGGTGGACGTCGGCTCCTCGCTGGCCAACACATACTGCGCAGCGTCGGCCGCATCGCGCCGACCGGTCCGCAGCAGTACAAGGAACAGCAGCAGCCCGGCAAGCGTGAGCGCAAACCCTGCCCAGGCTGCTGAAAGCAGCCCGTACCCCTGCGCAATCGCCTGTCCGCCAGCCCAGGCGCCGATGGCATTCGCGATATTCAGGGCCGCAAGATTCAGCGCGCCCATCAGCGTGGGAGCATCCGGCGCGGCTTGCGTCAGCCGCACCTGGATGGCCGGAATGGCCACCATCATCGTTGCACCCACAGCGAAGAGCCCGGACAGCAGGACCCACGCATGTTCCCCGCCCATGGCCAGGCTTGCCAGCGCGACCAGGGCGCTGGAGAAGCCCACGACGAGGCCGCGAGAAGGTCGGCAGTCCGCCATGCGGCCGCCGATGAGGTTGCCGACGGTCATCCCGACGCCGAAGATTCCCAGCGCGATGGGCGTCCAGGCGGCAGAGAGCGAGGCCGCTTCGGTCACGAAGAGACTGATGAACGTGTAGACCGCAAAGATGCTCGCCACCCCCAGCGCGGCGACGACGACAGTGGCCCACACCGAGGGATTGTTCAACGCGCGGATCTCCTGCAGCACGGGGCCGCCAGCAAGCGCGTCCGAGCGCGGCACCCACAGCCAGAGTGCCAGGAATGAAAGTGCGCCGAGCCCGGTCACAGCGAAATAGGCGTTGCGCCACCCCATGTTCTGCCCCAGCCATGTTGCGAGCGGCGAGCCGAAGATCGTCGCGACGGTCAGGCCCGTCATGACCATCGCGAAGGCCCGGCCGCCCTGGCCCGGTCCCACGATGTAGGAGGCGACAACCGCGGCTGCGCCGAAGTAGGCGCCTTGCGGGACTCCGCTGACGAAGCGGGCGAGCGTGAACATCCCCAATCCGGCTGCAACGGCCGACAGCAGGTTTCCGATGAGGAAAACCGACATCAGCAGCAGAAGCAAAGTCTTTCTATTCAGCTTCGCGGTCAGCATGGTGACTGCCGGGCCGCCGAGGACGACCCCGAACGCGTAGGCCTCGATGGCATGCGTGGCGGTGGAGATGTCCAGCTTCAGGCTGGAAGCGAACAGCTGGAGGATGCCCATGCTCGCAAACTCCGAAGTACCGATCGAAAAGGTCCCGAGCGCGAGCGTCAGGAGTGTCAGCGTGCGGCGATCGAGCTGCCGCTGGTTGGTGCAATGCGTCGTCACTGACTTGCACTGCGATTCGTAGGCTTGGTTCAGCATGTCGGCTCCTTGTTGGGTCGGACCTGATGGTCTGCCGAAGCCGATCGCACGACAAAAGGAACGTTCTCAGCCACGCCTGAGCTATATTCATCCGTCATGTCGGAGCGATTGCCTCACCTGTCGGCCTTGCGTGCTTTCGAAGCGGCTGCGCGTCGCCTGAGCTTTCGCGATGCCGCCGAGGAACTGGGCATCACCGCCTCGGCCGTCAGCCACCAGATCCGTACGCTTGAGGCCTACCTGGATGTCCGCCTGTTCGATCGGCTGACGCGCGCGGTCGCGCTGACCGAGGCCGGATCGGCGCTTTACCCGAAGCTCGACGTCGGATTTCGGCTCGTTGAGAGCGCCGTGCGCGAAGTGCGCAGCCTGCGAACCGCTTCTGCGCTGGTCGTGACCGCGGGCCCTGCCATCGCCGCCAAGTGGCTGGTCCCCAAACTCTATCGGTTCCAGGAACAGTACCCGGGCATCGAGTTGAGGGTCTTGACGAGCAGCCGCCCTGTCGACCTCGACCGGGAAGACGTCGACGTGGCGTTCCGGCATGGCCGCGGCGACTATCCCGGACTGGAGAGCGTGCGCTTGTTCGGCGAGGCCTACACGCCCATGTGCGCGCCGCGCCTGACCGAGGACGCGAGACGCCCCTTGCGTGTTCCCGCAGACCTGCGCCATCAGCGGCTGCTGCATGACGATGCCGCGGCTTTGCCGGGCAAGGGCGCTGCGGGTTGGGCCCAATGGCTGCGCTCAGCCAAGGTGAGACAGGTGGATGCCCAGGCCGGCGCACATTTCGGTCAGACAGACCATGCCATCCAGGCCGCCATCGATGGTGGGGGTGTGTTGCTGGGACGCGTATCCATCGCGGCCTTCGACCTGAGCGCCGGGCGGCTCGTGAGACCCTTCGAGCTGACCTTGCCGTCGCCCTTCGGCTACTACTTCGTCACCAGGCAAGGGCGGCAGCGCGAGAGCGCCGTCGCAGCCTTTCTGTCGTGGATCCAGGCGGAGGCGGCTGCGACACCCGGCTTGCCGCCTTGACCGCGGGCGTCTTCGGTCAGCTGCGCAGCCATCCGGCAACACGAGCCTCTTGCCCTTCGGTACGCCGCTCGAGGCGCGCCGAGGGAGCGACCGACGCCGCACGGTTCTCTGTGCCGAGGACTCGCATCGGATCGTCGAACCATGGGGTCATGGTCAGAGCACCTTCTAGCGGCTGATCGGCAGCGGTGCGTCGGGATGCACCAGTCCGGCCTTGCGCAGGTCCATCCAGAATGCGCTCGGAACGGTTTCCGACAGCGCCGCGCGATCCTCGGCGATGCGCGCCGGTCGGCTGGCACCCGGGATCACCGCCGCGACTGCGGGGTTTGCCAGCGCGAACTGCAGCCCGGCTGCCTTCATGCTGGTGCCGTGCATGTCCGCGATCGCCTGTATCGCCTTGACCTTCGCAAGAATTTCGGGCGAAGCAGGTGCGTACTCGAAGTTGGGGCCGCCCACGAGCGCGCCCGAGCTGTAGGGTCCGCCGACGACAATGCCCAGTCCCCTGGCCGTGACCTGTGGCATGACGCGCTGCAGTGCACGTTCGTGGTCCAGCAGCGTGTATCGGCCGGCAAGCAGGAACCCGTCCGGATCCTGTTCCTCGAGTCCCAGCAACAGTTCGACCGGTTCCACCCGATTGACGCCAAGTCCCCAGGCCTTGATGACGCCCTCGTTGCGGAGCCGCCCCAGCGCCTTGAATGCGCCTTTGCGCGCAGTCTCGAAGACGCAGAGCCATTCGTCGCCGTAGAAATCCTGCGCAACGTCATGCACCCAGACGATTTCCAGGTGATCCGTCCTGAGTCTCTTGAGGCTGTCTTCGATGGACCGCAGCGTGGCATCCTCGCTGTAGTCGTTCACGATCCGGTTCGGTCGGCCGTGTCTGAAGACGTCTCCCTTTTCCCCGAGATCACGTGCGCTGACGTCCTCCACTTCATCCAGGATGAGCCGTCCGACCTTGGTGCTCAACACGTAGTCGCTTCGCGCACGAGCCGCCAGCGTCTCGCCCAGGCGAATCTCCGCCAGTCCGGCGCCGTAGAACGGGGCCGTGTCGAAGTAGCGAACGCCGTCGTTCCATGCTGCATCGACGGTTGTTCGCGCCTCGTCGTCGGGAATCGCCCGGAACATGTTGCCCAAGGGGGCGCTGCCGAAGCCGAGCCTGCCCGGAAGGAGGTCTTTGAATGCCATACACATCTCCAGTAAAAAAAGATGTGCCGATGATGGCGACGCTCCGTTGCTCGGACAACGGGTCATTTCTCATCGACGGATGAGCAACCTTCATCTGTCGATGCGCTGGCCTGCCGTCGGCATTGAGCTGATGGAAAGGCAAGTCCGCGCATACCCGCGCATGCGTTGATCTGGCCGGGTGCGAACGTGAGACGGGTTCGTGCCGCTGCCTCTCGGTCGGAGCAAGGTGCTCGTGCTCAGGGCCTCGGGGGATTGAACTCTGCGGTCGGCTGCGAGCGGTCCAGCATCTTCATCGACGAGTTCTTCGTTGTGGCCCCAACCGTAGAAGTCGGCCGTATCGATGACGTTCACGCCGCGGTCGGTCGCGCGCCGGATGACCTGCAGCGATCGGCGTCGGTGCGGGCGCCGTAGGCATTGCTCATGGAGTCACAACCGAGCGCCATGGCGTTCGCGAGCAGGCCGGTCTGGCCGAGCTCCCGCGGTGGAAGGCCGTCGTTCATGCCGGATTCCTCGTGCGCGCGGCTCATTTCGCCGTCCGATCCTTGAAGTCCGACGCGCGCGGCGAAATGTAGGCCGGCATGGGAAGCGATCCTTCCCGTACATGGTCCAGGATGCCGTCCTCGATGCCAATCGATGCGGCGCATCCGATACCTGGAGACCACATTCCGCACACAGTCCGCCGACGAAGTCGACGCGATCCAGCAGCAGGTCCGGGCCGACCTCTGGCCGGCGCTCGAGGCAGGGCGTCTCGGCGTGCCGATCGATGCGGTGTTTCCCATCTCGCAAGCGAGCGAGGCCTTCAACCTCATGAAGGCCAACGGGCACTTCGGAAAGATCGTACTGACCCACGCATGACACGGAACGGGTCACCTGGCCGCGGCCGCCCGGTGTCTCACGCATTCACACACAAGACCAGGAGACACCCCATGAAAGCATTCGCCAGACTCGGACTCGTCGTCGCACTGTCGATCGGCGGCATCGCCACGCAGGCGCAGGCCGGCGCCGACTATCCGAACAAGCCGATCAAGTTCATCCTGCCTTCGTCGCCGGGTGGCGGCGGCGACATGGTCGGGCGATTGATCGGCGGCGGTTCGCAGCGGAAAGATCCGTCCGGTTGCGCTGTGCTCGCGGCCGACGGCCGGCTTCCCGAACGTCGAGACCTACAAGGCGCAAGGCGTCGACTTCGATCAGTGGACGGGCTGGGCCATGTTCGCGCCACCCAACATGTCCAAGCCGGTTCTCGAGAAGATCGCGACCGCCGTGAAGCAGACCATCTCCGATCCGGCCGTGGCCGCCAAGCTCCTGGACTGGGGCATCACGGCGGAGTTCATTCCGGGCGACCAGCGCAACGCGGACAACGCCAGGGACATCCAGGCGTGGCGCAAGATCGCCGTCGATGCCCACATGAAGTTCGACTGAGTGTCCGAGGCCGACATGAGCACATTCGAATCCTGGGTGGTGCTGGTCACCGGCGGGTCGGGCGGCATCGGCGCTGCCGCCGCCCATCTGTTCGCCGAGCGCGGGGCCACGGTCATCGCCGCCGATCTTCGTGACGCGGCGCAGCGCCCGGCAGGCGTGGCCTTTCTTCCGCTCGA
>Ga0102594_1000545_pt1 | contig 34084 bp, 15 predicted proteins | sample AraplaCol_mLB_r2_2_FD_76863 | JGI IMG/M metagenome (GOLD analysis project Ga0102594, IMG submission 76863) | Arabidopsis root microbial communities from North Carolina, USA - plate scrape MF_Col_mLB_r2 (SPADES assembly) (version 2) | ecosystem: Host-associated > Plants > Roots > Endosphere...
TGTGGCCGGGGCCCATGTCGGCGGCCCAGGTGGGCATCTGCGACAGCGGCAGGGCGCCCTGCACGGTGTGCACGTCGCCTTCGCGCACGATGCGGCCGGCCCATTCGTCGAGCTCGCGCCGGCCGAGCTGGCTGCCGAGCACCGCGTCGAAGGTGGCGCGGCCGTCGAAGCCGGGGTAGGTGGGCTTGATGGCGCAGTCGCCGAGCTGCGGCAGCACGGCCTCGAGCGCGGCGCGCTCGCCGCACCACCAGGTGGGCAGCGCCGGCAGCTTGAGCTTCTCGCCGATCAGGCGGCGTGCCAGCCCGGGCAGGAAGCCCAGCAGCGCGGGCGATTCGAGGAAAGCCGAGCCCGGCATGTTGGCCACCAGCACGTTGCCCGCGCGGATGGCCTGCAGCAGGCCAGGCACGCCGAGCGTGGAATCGGGGCGAAGCTCGAGCGGGTCGAGGAACTGGTCGTCCAGCCGCTTGATGAGGCCGTGCACCGGGCGCAGGCCCTGCAGCGTCTTCAGGTACAGGCGCTGGTCGCGCACGGTGAGGTCGTTGCCCTCGACCAGCGTGATGCCCAGGTAGCGCGCAAGGTAGGCGTGCTCGAAGTAGGTCTCGTTGTACGGCCCCGGCGTGAGCAGCGCGATGTGCGGCGGCACGCCGGCCGGGCACATGCGCTGCAGCCCTTCCATCATGGCGCTGTAGGTGGCGGCCAGGCGCTGCACATGCAGTGCCTCGAAGGCCTGCGGAAACTGGCGCGTGATGGCCAGGCGGTTCTCGAGCAGGTAGCCCAGGCCCGAGGGCGCCTGCGTGCGCTGCGACACCACCCACCAGTTGCCGTCGGGGCCGCGGGCGAGGTCGAAGGCGGCGATGTGCAGCCAGGTGTCGCCCGGCGGCTTCACGCCATGCAGGGCGCGCAGGTAGCCGGGGTGTCCGCGCACCAGCGCCGGCGGAATGAGGCCTTCCGCCAGCAGCTGCTGCGGGCCGTAGACGTCGGCCATCACGCGGTCCAGCACGCGCACCCGCTGCAGCACGCCGGCCTCGATCTGGCTCCAGCTCTCGGGCGAGACGATCAGCGGGAACAGGTCGAGCGACCAGGGCCGCTGCGGACCGTCGGCGTCGGCGTAGACGTTGTAGGTGACGCCGTTGTCGCGGATCTGCCGCTCCAGGCTGACCGCCCGGCGCGGCAGGTCGTTGAAGCCGCCCGGGCCGAGCTGTTCGAAGAAGGCGTTCCAGGCGGGCGTGAGCGGCGGTTGCTCGCCGGACGCGCCCTGCCGGGATTGCGACTGTGACTGCGACTGGGATGGAGACTGCGTCACGGCCGGCCGTTCGGCCGCGGCGTCGTACAGCAGCGGCGCTGCCGCAGGAGCTGGCGCGGCGCCCGGCGCCGGCCGCACGGATGCTGCCGCAGTGGCCTGGCCGCGCAGTTCGTCGAAATGGCCGGGCAGGGCGGCAGGGGCGAGTGCCGACGCCAGGGCAGCCGGAAAGTCCAGGGCCTGGGCGTCGAACAGGGATTCGTTCAGGGGTTCCACAGGGGGTGGATTGTCACACCCTCGTCATGCAGGTGCCGCGACGCCGGTGTGCCAGAGGGCTCCTCAGCGCCTCAGATCCAGCGTGAACGGGAATTCGCGGCTGCCCGGCAACTCGATGGTGGCCGGCGGCGTGCGCATCAGGCCCGGCGTGTGGCCGGTGCGCGCGAAGCGCGAATGCCGGCGGCTTTCGGCCTCGTAGGCGTTCACCGGGAAGGTGTCGTAGTTGCGGCCCCCCGGATGCGCCACGAAGTACTGGCAGCCGCCCAATGACCGCTTCATCCAGGTGTCGACCAGGTCGAAGGTCAGCGGCGCATGGGCCCCGATGCTCGGATGCAGCGCCGACGGCGGGTTCCAGGCCTTGTAGCGCACGCCGGCCACGAACTCGCCGGTGACGCCGGTGGGCTGCAGCGGCAGCACCTTGCCGTTGACGGTGACGACGTGGCGGCTTTCGTTGAGGCCCGTCACGCGCACCTCGATGCGCTCGAGCGACGAATCCACGTAGCGCACCGTGCCGCCGGCCGAGCCTTCCTCGCCCATCACGTGCCACGGTTCCAGCGCGTTGCGCAGCGACAGTTCCACGCCCATGGCCTGCACCTGGCCCACCATCGGGAAGCGGAACTCGAAGTGCGGCGCGAACCAGTCGGGGTCGAAGGCGAAGCCGGCCTGGCGCATCTCGCTGATGACGTCGTCGAAGTCCATCTTGACGAAGGTCGGCAGCAGGAAGCGGTCGTGCAGCTCGGTGCCCCACCGCGTGACGGGCGCCTTGTAGGGCTCGTCCCAGAAACGGGCCACCAGCGCGCGGATGAGCAGCTGTTGCGCGATGCTCATGCGGGCATGCGGCGGCATCTCGAAGGCGCGCAGCTCCAGCAGGCCGAGGCGGCCGGTGCTCGAGTCGGGCGAATACAGCTTGTCGATGCAGAACTCGCTGCGGTGCGTGTTGCCCGACACGTCGATCAGGATGTTGCGCAGCGTGCGGTCGACCAGCCACGCCGGCATGTTCTGGCCATGGATCTCGCGGTTCTTCGCGATCTCCTTCAGCGCGATTTCGAGCTCGTAGACCTGGTCGTTGCGCGCCTCGTCCACGCGCGGCGCCTGGCTCGTCGGTCCGATGAACATGCCCGAGAACAGATAGCTCAGCGACGGATGGTTGTGCCAGTAAAGCAGGAGGCTTGCCAGCAGCTCGGGCCGCCGCAGGAAGGGGCTGTCGGCCGGCGTGGCACCGCCCATCACGAAGTGGTTGCCGCCGCCGGTGCCGGTGTGGCGCCCGTCGGTCATGAACTTCTCGGCCGACAGGCGCGTCTCGAACGCGGCGTTGTAGAGGAACTCGGTGTGCGCGACCAGTTCCTTCCAGTCATGGGCCGGGTGGATGTTGACTTCGATCACGCCCGGATCGGGCGTGACGGCCAGCATCTTCAGGCGCGGGTCGCGCGGCGGCGGATAGCCTTCCATCACGATGCGCACGCCCAGCTCGCGCGCGGTGGCTTCGACGGCCGCGACGAGGTCGAGGTAGTCCTCCAGGCGCGCCAGCGGCGGCATGAAGACATAGAGAACGCCCGACGCGCTGCCTACCTTCTCGGCGGCCGGGCCGTTGGCGCGGCGCGGATCGCGCACCTCGACGCACAGCGCGGTGCGCGTGACCCAGTGGGCGGACTCGCCGCGCAGCGGCTGGCGCGTGGCCGTCGTGTCCGCCGAAGCTGCTGCCGCGGCTGCGTCACCGGTGGCGCCCGGCATCTGCATGCGCAGCGAGGCGGGCACGGCGGGCGGCATGCCGAAGGCGTAGGGGACGTCGCCAGGGCTCGCGCCGGTTGCGTTCGTGCCGCCTGCATTGGGCGTGGCTGCCGCATAGCGCGCCCGATAGTCCGCCGACGTCGGCAGCGCGCCGCGCGGCGCGGTCGGATCGCGCTCGACCAGGTACGGATAGTCGCCCTTGCTGGCCCACGGCTGCGAGTCGAGCGGCAGGCGATAGCCCATGGGCGAGTCGCCCGGGATCAGGTACAGGCGGTCGTCGCGCATGAACCACGGGCCGGTCTTCCAGGCCGGGCCGGCGAGCGCCGGCGCGTCGCGGTTCGCATTGCCGGGCTCGATCGGCAGCATGTAGCCGATGACGGCGTCCAGCTTCTGGGTGAACACCCGTCGCAGGCGCACGCGTTCGAGTTCGTCGTCGAGCTTCGAGTCGAAGGGGTCGACATTCACCGGCAGGCGGCGTTCGCGCCACAGGTAGTAGTAGATGTCCTCGTAGCCGGGCTGGATGTAGCGCTCGGTCAGGCCGAGCTTGTGCGCCAGCAGATTGGTGAAGCGGCGCGCGTCCTCGCTCGTGTAATGCGTGGGATGGCGCTCGTCCGCGAAAAGCGCGGGGTCATGCCACAGCGTCTGGCCGTCGGCGCGCCAGAAGATCGACAGCGCCCAGCGCGGCAGCTGCTCGCCCGGGTACCACTTTCCCTGGCCGAAATGCAGGAAGCCGCCGTTGCCGTATTCGGCGCGCAGCTTGTGGACCAGTTCGGTGGCGTACCCGCGCTTGGTCGGGCCGAGCGCGTCGGTGTTCCATTCGGGCGCATCGCGGTCGCTGGTGGCCACGTAGGTGGGTTCGCCACCCATCGTCAGGCGCACGTCGCCGGCCTTCAGACGCGCATCGACCGCGTCGCCGAGCGCGAGCACCTCGGCCCATTGCTCTTCGGTGTAGGGCTTGGTGACGCGCGGCGATTCGTAGATGCGCGTGACCTTCATCTCATGGCTGAACTCGACCTCCGACTCGTCCACGCCGCCCTCGATGGGCGCGGCGCTCGACGGCGTGGGCGTGCAGGCCAGCGGAATGTGGCCTTCGCCGGCCATCAGGCCCGAGGTGGCGTCCAGCCCGATCCAGCCGGCGCCCGGCAGGAACACCTCGCACCAGGCATGCAGGTCGGTGAAGTCGACCGTGGTGCCGCTCGGGCCGTCGAGCGACTTCACGTCGGGCGTGAGCTGGATCAGGTAGCCCGAGACGAAGCGCGCGGCCAGCCCCATGTGGCGCAGCAGCTGCACCAGCAGCCAGCCCGAGTCGCGGCACGAGCCGCTGCCGCTGGCGAGTGTTTCTTCCGGCGTCTGCACGCCGGGTTCCATGCGGATGAGGTAGTTGACGTCTTGCTGCACCTGCTGGTTCAGGCCCACCAGGAAGTCGATGGTGCGCTGCTCCTTGCGCTCGACCTTGTCGAGGTAGGCCTCCAGCAGCGGCGTGACCGGGTCGGCCACGAGGTAGGGCGCGAGTTCCTCGGCCTGCGAGGGCGTGTACTTGAAAGGAAAGTTCTCGGCCTGCGGCTCAAGGAAGAAGTCGAAGGGGTTGTACACCGCCATCTCGACCACGAGGTCGACCGTGACCTTGAACTCGCGCGTCTTCTCGGGGAACACCAGCCGCGCCTGGTAGTTGGCGAACGGGTCCTGCATCCAGTTGACGAAGTGCTCGGCGGGCTCGACGCGCAGCGAGTAGGAGATGACGTTGCTTCGGCAATGCGGCGCGGGCCTCAAGCGCACGACCTGCGGGCCCAGCTGCACCAGGCGGTCGTACTTGTAATGGGTGACGTGGTGGAGAGCGGCGTGAATGGACATGCGTTTTTGTGTGCAGTACTGGCAGATTGCGTCGAAAAGATGTCTCTGCTGAGACGCATACTAGCCCAGATGCCAAGCAATTAACGCGCCACTGAGCGTGACTTGGGGAGGGTTTGCATCATGGGCTTCGAGGTCCTTTCTTGACGCCGTCGCGCGCGTCCGGCAGTGCCGTGGGAGGCGCCGGCGCGTTCTCAGCGATGGTCGGTTCGCTGCTCGGTGCGGCGTTGCAGTTGCAGCAGCCGGTGCTGTGGCCGGCATGGCTCTACGCCACCTTGCTGATGCTTGCATTGGCCGGCACGGTGGGGTCCGCGCGGCTCGCACGCTGGGGAGTGCTCATCGCCTTCGCTTGCGGCGCGATGATCGGTGCGGGCCTTGCGGGGTGGCGCGCCACGGCGTATGCGCAAGATGCGTTGAATCCCGCGCTCGAAGGCCACAGCATCGAAGTGACCGGCCTCGTGGCCGATATGCCGCAGCACACCGAATCCGGCACGCGCTTTCGGCTCGACGTCGAATCCGCCCGATGGCCCGGCGCCGCAGACGCCGTGCCGCCGGTCGTGCCTGCTCGCATCGCGCTCGGTTGGTACGCCGAAGACCTGCCCACCGTTCCCCATGCCGGCGATCGCTGGCGCTTCACCGTCCGGCTCAAGGCGCCGCATGGCAACCGCAACCCGCACGGCTTCGATAGCGAACTGTGGATGTGGGAGCAGGGCCTGCATGCCAGCGGCCATGTGCGCACCGGCGCGCGCGACGCGCCGCCCGCGCTGCTCGCCGCCACATGGCGGCGCCCGATCGAACGGTCACGCGAAGCCGTGCGCGACGCGGTGTTCGAGCGTGTGCCCGACCGCGCCCAGGCCGGCGTGATCGCGGCGCTGGTCACCGGCGACCAGGGCGCGATCGACCGCGCCGGCTGGGACGTGTTCCGCGCGACGGGTGTTGCGCATCTCATGTCGATCTCGGGCCTGCACATCACGATGTTCGCGTGGCTCGCCGCGCACTTCGTCGGCTTGCTCTGGCGGCGCAGCACGCGGCTGATGCTGTGCGTGCCCGCCCAACAGGCCGCACTGGTGGGCGGCGTGCTGCTGGCTGCGCTCTATGCGCTCTTCAGCGGCTGGGGTGTGCCCTCGCAGCGCACGGTGTGGATGCTCTGCGCCGTCGCGCTGCTGCGGCTTGCGGGCCGGCGCTGGCCCTGGCCGCATGTGTGGCTGCTCACGGCCACCGTGGTGGTGGCGGCCGATCCGTGGGCGTTGATGCAGGCCGGGTTCTGGCTCAGCTTCGTGGCCGTGGGCGTGCTGTTCGCCAGCGATGCCTCGGTACCGGGTGAGAAGAGGACCGGGCCGAGATTCCGGTTCTGGCAATTCCTTCGCGAGCAGTGGGCCATCACGCTGGCGATCACGCCATTGAGCCTGCTGCTGTTCCAGCAGGTCTCGCTGGTGGGCCTGCTGGCCAATGCCGTCGCGATCCCCTGGGTCACGCTCGTCGTGACGCCGCTCGCGATGCTCGGCGTCGCCGCGCCGCCGCTGTGGGACCTCTGCGCGCTGGCAGTGAAGCTGCTCTCCCTGCTGCTGCAATGGCTGGCGGGCTGGCCGTACGCCACGCTGTCGATGGCGGCGTCGCCATGGTGGATGGCGGCCGCCGGCGTGGCGGGCGGCGCACTGCTCGCCATGCGGTTGCCGTGGTCGCTGCGTGCGCTCGGCCTGCCGCTGCTGCTGCCGGTGCTGCTGTGGCAGGCGCCCCGGCCGGTGCAGGGCGAGTTCGAATTGCTCGGCGCCGACATCGGCCAGGGCAATGCCGTGCTGGTGCGTACTGCGTCGCACAGCCTCCTGTACGACGCCGGTCCGCGCTACAGCCTGGAGAGCGATGCCGGACATCGCGTGCTGGTGCCGCTGCTGCGTGCCTACGGCGAGCGGCTCGACATGCTCGTGCTGAGCCACCGCGACACCGACCACACCGGCGGCGCACCCGCTGTGCTTGCGATGCAGCCGCAGGCCACGCTATTGAGTTCCATCGAGGCGACGCATCCGCTGCAGGCACTTCGCGCGGCGCGGCGTTGCGAAGCGGGGCAACGCTGGACCTGGGATGGCGTCGACTTCGAAGTCCTGCATCCCTTCGACAGCGACTACCGCAGCTTCACCCGGCCCAATGCCGTGTCGTGCGTGCTGCGCATCGGCAACGGCCGCGCCACCGCGCTGCTGGCCGGTGACATCGAGCGCCTGCAGGAGGCCGCGCTGGTCGCGCGCACGCCGGAACGGCTGCGGGCCGACCTGCTGCTGGTGCCTCACCACGGGAGCAAGACCTCGTCGAGCGACGCGTTCCTCGATGCGGTCAAGCCCGGCATCGCGCTGGTGCAGGCCGGCTACCGCAATCGTTTCGGCCACCCGGCCGCCGAGGTGCTCGCACGTCACGCGGCCCGCGGCGTGAGGGTGGTCGACAGCCCGCGCTGCGGCGCAGCGCACTGGCGCAGCGAAGCACCTGTGGGGATCGGCTGCGAGCGCGAGCGCCGCATTCGGTATTGGCAGCATCGCATTCCCTGAAGCCGTGGCGGCGCTACATCGGGCAGGACGCCATATTCCATTTGGTCGCAGCGACGGGCGGCGGAAAAAATCGGCGTCGATGCCGCGCAGGATTGCTCGGTGCGCTGGCGCCTCGACCGTTCAAACGGGATGGCAGCCTGAAGTCCCGAGCGGTGGGTAGAGCTGGCGCGGGCGCGGCAAACTACCGCAGCAACCTGAATCGGAAAAAGCGGAAAAGGAGATGGAACGCAGAACTTGGGCGCTGGAAGCTGAATTTTGTGACGAAGTTGGCAAACTTTGGACCCAGTATGTGGTTGGGCGTGGATGTTTTTGAATCCGAGGCAATGAATAATTTCGTATTCATTTCCGAAAGGAAACCCTCATGCGCCTCTGCCCAACGCCACAATTTCGCCTGTCTGCCGGGGTGCTCCCATGAACGCCGCCGAGTTCATGCCTGCCGAACCCCCCGATCACGTCGGCGCGCAACTGCGCACTCGCCGCGAAGGTGCCGTGCTGGTGCTGACCATCAGCAACCCGCGGGCACGCAATGCGCTCAACCCGTCCATCTACCGGGCCGCCGCGCAGGCCGTGCGGGCGACCGCAGGTTTCCGCACCGTCCGCGCGATCGTGCTGCACGGTGAAGGCGGCCATTTCTCCGGCGGCGGCGACCTCAAGCGGCTGGCGAGGCAGCGCAAGTTTCCGGAAGCGGAGCAGCGCGCCCATATCGACGCGCTCCATGAGTGGGTCATGGCCCTGCAGGAAGCACCGCAGCCGGTGATCGCGGCCGTCGAGGGCGCGGCGTTCGGCGGCGGCTTTTCGGTGTGCCTGGCCTGCGACCTCATCGTGGCGGCCGAGGACGCACGCTTTGCGATGTCCTACGTCAACATGGGCCTGTCGCCCGAAGCGGGCGGCACCGATTCGCTGGCGCGGGCGCTGCCGCCGCAGGCCGCGCTCGAGATGCTGCTCGACGGCACGCCGGTCGCGGCCGAAAGGCTTCACGGATGGGGCGTGGTCAACAAGGTGGTGCCCAGCGGCGGTGCCTTCGAGGCGGCACTGGGTTGGGCGCAGGAACTGGCCCGCGGCCCGTTCGAAGCGCAAGCTCGCATCAAGGCGCTGGTCCACGGCGCACGCGGACGTGCCCGCCGCGAGCAGTTGGACGCCGAGCGCGAGTCCTTCCTGGCCAGCCTCTACGGCGACGAGGCCGGCGACCGCATCCGCCGGTTCCTGGCACCGCGCTCTGAATTGCAGGTCGGCAGCGGCGTGCAATAGGGCTGCCGTCGGCGGCACACCGGGAGAGAACAAAAGACCTTCGACCGTTTCCTCGGGCTTCGCATCAGGGCTTTCACTGGCCTTGAACTTGCTAAGCTATGGCTCAAGGAGATTGGTCGTTCCATGCACAAATTCGACGAGATGTATGAGCAGCTGCCCTATGCGGGGGCTGCGATCCGACAGCATTACAAGCGCTACGACCAATGGCTCGCGAAGCAACCCGGTGAGGTGATGCGTTCGCGGCGCGAAGAGGCGGAAATGATCTTCCGCCGGGTCGGCATCACCTTCGCGGTGTACGGCGCCAAGGACGAAGACGGCTCAGGCACCGAGCGCCTCATCCCGTTCGACCTGCTGCCCCGCATCATTCCCGCGCACGAGTGGGAAAGCATGGAAAAGGGGCTCGTGCAGCGCGTCACGGCGCTCAACCGCTTCCTGCACGACGTCTACCACGACCAGGAAATCATCAAGGCCGGCATCATCCCGGCCGAGCAGATACTGAACAACGCGCAGTTCCGCCCCGAGATGATGGGCGTGAACGTGCCGCACAACGTCTATTCGAACATCTCGGGCATCGACATCGTGCGCGCCCCCGATGCGCAAGGCAACGGCGAGTACTATGTGCTCGAGGACAACCTGCGCGTGCCCAGCGGCGTGAGCTACATGCTGGAAAACCGCAAGATGATGATGCGGCTCTTCCCCGAGCTGTTCAACCAGAACCGCATCGCGCCCGTGGCGCACTACCCCGACCTGCTGCTGGAGACGCTGCGCGCCAGCGCGCCGCCGGCCACGGCCGAGCCCACGGTGGTGGTGCTCACGCCCGGCATGTACAACAGCGCCTACTTCGAACATGCCTTCCTTGCCCAGCAGATGGGCGTGGAACTGGTCGAGGGCCAGGACCTGTTCGTCAAGGACAACTTCGTCTACATGCGCACCACGCGCGGGCCCAAGCGCGTGGACGTCATCTACCGCCGCGTGGACGACGACTTCCTCGACCCCGAGGTGTTCCGCCCCACGTCGACGCTCGGTTGCGCGGGCCTCATGCGCGCGTACCGCGATGGCAACGTCGTGATCTGCAACGCCGTGGGCACCGGCGTGGCGGACGACAAGTCGATCTACCCGTACGTGCCGAAGATGGTCGAGTTCTACCTCGGCGAGAAGCCGATCCTGAAGAACGTGCCCACCTACATGTGCCGCAACAAGGACGAGCTGCAGTACACGCTCGACAACATGAAGGACCTGGTCGTCAAGGAAGTGCACGGCGCCGGCGGCTACGGCATGCTCATCGGCCCGGCCGCCACGCAGGCCGAGATCGAGGACTTCAAGAAGGCTGTGATCGCCAAGCCCGACGGCTACATCGCACAGCCCACGCTGAGCCTGTCGACCTCGCCTACCTTCGTGGACGCTGGCATCGCGCCGCGCCACATCGACCTGCGCCCCTTCGTGCTCTCGGGCAGCGAAGTGCAGATGGTGCCCGGTGGTCTCACGCGCGTGGCGCTCAAGGAAGGCTCGCTGGTGGTCAATTCGTCGCAGGGCGGCGGCACCAAGGACACCTGGATCCTCGAAGCCGACCGGGCGCCCAAGGCCAAGGCTCCCGCGCAGTCGCAAAGCCAATCGCAGTAGGAGCACCACCGATGCTGTCCCGCACCGCCGACCATCTCTATTGGATGTCCCGTTACACCGAGCGCGCCGAGAACACGGCGCGCATGCTGGACGTCAATTACCAGACCTCGCTGCTGCCGCAGTCCGCCGAAGTCGCCAAGTACGGCTGGCAGGGCGTGCTCTCCATCAGCGAACTGCTGCCCTGGTACAACCAGAAGTACGACCAGATCGCGCCCAATGAGGTGATGGAGTTCATGGTCAAGGACGAGAGCAATGCCTCGTCGATCGTCTCCTGCCTCAAGGCCGCTCGCGAGAACGCCCGCGCCGTGCGCGGCGCGCTCACCACCGAAGCCTGGGAAACGCAGAACACCACCTGGCTCGAAGTGAACCGCATGCTGCGTGCCGGCGACTTCGAGCGCGACCCTGGCGCGTTCTTCGAATGGGTCAAGTTCCGTTCGCACCTGTCTCGCGGCGTCACGCTGGGCACCATGTTGCAGGACGAGGCTTTCTATTTCTCGCGCCTGGGCACATTCCTGGAGCGCGCCGACAACACCGCGCGACTGGTCGACGTGAAGTTCCATGCGCTCAACAGCGAGTTCTTCGGCGCCGCCACAGAAGAAGATCAGGAATACGACTTCTATCACTGGAGCGCCATCCTGCGCAGCGTCTCGGCTTTCGAGGTCTACCGCAAGGTGTACCGCGACGTGATCAAGCCCGAGCGCGTGGCCGAGTTGCTCATTCTTCGCGCCGACATGCCGCGTTCACTGCACGCGAGCCTGGTCGAGGTGGTCAACAACCTCGCGAAGGTGCAGAACGAACAAAGCGCCGAAACGCAGCGCCGTGCGGGCAAGCTGCTGGCCGACCTCCAGTACGCGCGTGTCGACGAGATCCTTGCGACAGGCCTTCACGCGTACCTCACCCAGTTCCTCGATCGGGTGAACGAATTGGGTGGTCGCATCAGCCAGGACTTCCTGGTTCCGACGCACTGACTGGACATGCGGAGGCTTCATTTCGCATCTGGATTGAAGCCTGAACTGTTTTAAGCGAATTATTGTCAATTGTTGACGGAATGAATTCGGTCGATTCAAAGTTAGACATTAAGAATTAGCCATAGAAATTTAGTGAGCTCTGTCGTTTAAAAGCATGCATTAATTCCTTGTACGCAAGCGCCGCTCTTTCATAATCGCGCCCCTGCAGTTTTCATTTCGTCACAGATTTGGCTGCGAAATGACAACAATCAGGGAGCGTCAGCACAATGAACCGGCACTTGCACCGCGTGGTTTTCAACGCGGCCAGAGGGATTCGCATGGTGGTCCAGGAGACGGCCGCCAGCACTGGCAAAGGCGCCAGCAAAGCAACCGCGACGGCTGCATCAACAGCTATCGCAGGTCTGCTGATCGCAATGTCGGCACAGGCGCAGATCGTCGGTGCCCCGAACGTCCCCGGCAACCTCCGCCCGACAGTGCTGACGGCGCCCAACGGCGTCCCACTCATCAATGTGCAAACCCCTAGCGCCGCAGGCGTCTCGCGCAACGTCTACAACCAGTTCAGCGTGGGCGCGAACGGCGCCATCCTGAACAACAGCCGGGTGAATGTGCAGACCCAACTGGGTGGGTTCGTTCAGGGCAATCCCAACCTGGCCACAGGCCCGGCTCGCATCGTCCTCAATGAGGTCAACGGCGGAACGCCGAGCCAGCTTCGTGGCTATATCGAAGTCGGTGGCCAGCGCGCCGAAGTGATCATCGCGAACCCGGCGGGTATCAGCGTGGATGGCGGTGGCTTCATCAACGCCTCGCGCGCCACGCTCACCACCGGCACGCCGCAGTTCAATGCCGTCGGTGGCCTCGACAGTTTCCTTGTCCGTGGTGGCACCGTCACCATCGACGGTGCGGGCCTCGATGCCAGCAAGACCGATTACGCCGCCATCTTGGCGCGGGCCGTGCAGGCCAACGCCAGCATCTGGGCCAGCGAACTCAAGGTGGTGACCGGTGCCAACCAGGTCAGCGCCGACCACAGCCAGATCACACCCACGACGGGCTCGGGCATCGCCCCGACATTTGCACTCGACGTTGCTGCCTTGGGCGGCATGTACGCCAACAAGATCGTCCTGATCGGGAGCGAAGCCGGCCTGGGCGTGCGCAACGCGGGCAGCATCGGCGCCGGTGCTGGCGGCCTGGTCGTCACGGCAGCAGGCCGTCTCGAGAACATCGGCACGCTGGAAGGCCAGCGCGTCGAACTGACCACGCCCGGCGACATCTCCAACCGCGGCGGCACGATTCGCCAGGCCAGCTCGGCAGGCCTGACCATTGCTTCGCCGGTTTTGAGCAATACGAACGGCGGCGTGATCGGTGCCGAGCCCGTGAGTACGGGTGCAAGCAGTGGCGGCACCAGCAGCGGCGGTTCGACCGCCGGCGGAACCATGAGTCCGACCAGTGGCGGCACGACCACGCCATCGACCACGGGTGCCAGCGACACGGGCTCGAGCAGTACATCCACGCCAGCCACCTACATCCCACCCGCACCGGGCGCCATCAGCGCTGGCGGGACCATCTCCAACGATGGCGGCAAGATCTACGCGGGCGGGCCCATTACGCTCAACACGCCGCAGATCAACAACGCAGGTGGCTCGCTCAATGTCGCGACGATGTCCGTTGCAGGCCCGAGCTTCAGCAATGCGGGCGGTACGCTCAATGTCAGCCAGAGCTTCGGCGCGAACGTCGGGTCCTTCGACAACACGGGTGGCAAGCTCAATGCAGGCAGTCTGAGCATCACCACCACTGGCGACCTGCTCAACGTCGGCGGCACGCTCACGAGCGCTTCCGATGCCAATCTGACAGTGGGCGGCAACGCCGACAACTCTCGCGGCACCATCTCGGCAGCTGGCGCGCTGATGGCCAGCGTTGCCGGCGCAGTTCAGAACACTTCCGGCACGCTGGCCTCGAACCAGAGTCTCCATGTTGCAGCCCAGTCCCTGCACAACAGTCAGGGGAACATCTCTTCCGCTGGCAGCAATGTTCAGCTCGCCATTGGCCAGCAGCTCCTGAACACCGCGGGGCACATCGCCAGCGGAGCGAATCTCTCTGTCCAGACCGGGAGCCTCGACGGCAGCGGCGGCAATCTGCAGAGCACCGGCGACATGAACGTCACGGCCAGCCAAGCGCTGACTTCCACCGGCACCAACGTCGCAGGTGGCAACGCCTCGTTCAAGGGAGCTTCGGTCGATCTCTCGGGCAGCCAGACCGGCGCGGTCAATATCGCGATCACAGCCACTCAGGGCAACGTGACCACCAGTGGCGCCACCGTCGCAACGCCCGGTGCGCTAGCGATCACGGCCAACGCGCAGTCAGGCCAGGCGCTGGTGAACAGCGCTGGCCAGCTCAATGCAGCCGAGTTGCAGATCAACGCCTCGAACATCGCCAACACCAATGGCGGCCAGATCGTGCAGACCGGCACCGGTGCGATTGTCCTCGCCGTCAGCGGCAGCATTGACAATTCGAACAGCCAGATCGCGACCAACAGCCAGGACCTGACCCTGCAGGCCGCGTCGATTACGAACGCCGCCGGCAAGATCGACCATGCCGGCACCGGTACGTTGACCATCGCGGGTGGCAGCTTCAACGGTGCGAGCGGCGCGGTCACCGGCAACGGCGCCTTGGCCGTCAATCTGTCCGGCGCGTTCAATCAGGACGGCGGCACCACCTACGCCAAACAGATCGACATCACGGCGGGTTCGCTGAGCAACCAGAATGGCGGCAGCATCGTGCAGGCCGGCTCCGGCACCACGACCCTCCATGTCGGCGGAACTCTGGTCAACAACGGCGGCACCATCGCCAGCAATGGCGCCATCACCGCCAATGCGGGCTCGATGGCCAACCAGGGTGGCAAGCTGCAGGCAGCAGGCGCGTCTGACCTGAACCTCACCGTTGTCGGTCAACTCGACAACTCCGCAGCCGGCCAGATTCTGGCGGGCGGCAATGCCACCGTCGCGGCCGGCAGCCTCACGAACGACGCGGGTAACCTGACCGCCGTCGGCAATCTCATTGCAACCATCTCGGGTGCAGCCACGAACGCAGGCGGCACACTGGCCGCCAACGGCAACACCACAGTCACTGCCGCCAGCCTGGACAACAGTGCAGGCACGACAGCGGCCGTCAATGGCAATCTGGCCGTCACGACCACGGGCATCACGACCAACACTGGCGGCACCCTGCAAGCCGGTGGCACCACGACGCTGAGCAATGGCGGTCTGAGCAGCGCCGGCGGCAAGGTCTTCGGCAACAGCCTAAGCATCGACACCCACGGGGGAGGACTGGACAACAGCGCCAGGGGAACCATCGCCGCAACCACCACCGTCGACGTGAAGTCTGGTGCGCTGAACAACGACGCCGGTCTCATCCAATCGGGCGCAGCGATGGTCATCGATACGAACGGCCAGGCACTCACCAACACGAACGCCGCCGGGTACATCAATGGCCAGGGCGGTATCACCAGCGCCGACACCCTGACGCTCAACGCTGGCGCTGTGAACAGCAGCGCGGGCTTCATAGGCGCCAAGGGAGTCTTCACAGCCAACACGCAAGGCGTCTCAAACACCGCCGGCGGACAAGTCATCGGACAGGCCGCGGTCACGATCGATACCAACGGCGCGACGTACAACAACAGCGGCGGCCAGACGCAGGCAGTCGGTGCCCTGACGATCAATGCCGGCGCGGTCCAGAACGTCGGCGGTCTGCTGCGCTCCAGCGACACCACGACGCTGAACGCCGCCACTCTCAACAACGCCAACACCAGCGGCACTAATCAGGGCATCGAGGGCACGAACGTCACGATCAGTTCCGGGGGGCTCGGGAACCAGACCGGAGCCATTCGCGCAACCCAGAACCTCACTGTGACCAGCGGCGGGACAGTGGACAACTCCACGGGTGGTCTTCTGTCAGCGGGCGACACCCTCAAGATCGTCGATCCGAACGCGGGGAACCCAGGTGCCAAGACGCTCAACGTCGTAAACACCGGGGGTACGCTCACAGCCAGCAACAGCCTCCAGATTGACGCCGCCAGATTCAGCAACGACGGCACCTTCACAACGGGCAAGGACATGTACGTGGCGCTGACGCAGGACATCGTCAACAACCGCGATGTCAGTGTGAGCGGCAATCTCACCTATGGCACTACCGGCCATCTGACCAACAACGCCAAGCTGCTCGCAGGCCAGACGCTCACGGTCAATGGCAATGTGGTCGACAACACCGCTACGGGCGAGATGTCGGGCACGAACACCACCGTGAACGCAGGTGCGCTGAACAACCGCGGCCTGATCGACAGCCAGGGCAGCACGCAGATCAATACGGGCACGCTGAACAACATCGGCACGGGGCGCATCTACGGCAACACCGTCTCCATCGCCACCGGCACCTTGCTCAACGACACCGAGACCGTCGGCAGCACGACAACCGCCGCGACCATCGCTTCGCGTGGTGACCTCGACATCGGCGCGGCCAACATCACGAACCGCGAGCATGCGCTGGTTTTCAGCAGCAACAACATGGCCATTGGTGGTGCGCTCGACGCGAACCGCAAGGCCACCGGTCAGGGTGGCACGCTCGACAACCTGAGCGCGGACATCCAGTCGTTAGGCAACATCTCCATCTCGATGGCGAACGTCAACAACCGCGACGTGCACATCCAGTTGGGAACACCCAAGACGGAAGCGAGCCTGCTGGTCGGCGTGCAGCCGGTCACGCCTGTCGGCAGCGCTGTTGGCCGGACGAATCTCTACCTCTTGAACGAAGTCGACCTCGACCCGGCCAATGGCATGGTCTACCTCAAGGAGACCGGCGAGCTGGTGGGTATCGGCGGATATGGCGTCTGGACTAACAACCTCACCACGGTCACAGACACCGCGGTCAATGCCGACCCCGCGCACCTGGTGGCAGGAGCCAACATGGCGGTCAATGGCCGTATGTACAACCAGGACAGCCAAGTCCTCGCAGGCGGAACGATCACTGCGAGCGACTACCAGTCCAGCCAACTCAACGGCTCGGTTAACGTGTCGGGCCTGGCGAGTGTGATCGATAACAAAGGGCAGGTGCAGGCCGTCAACGTTCCCTTGGTAGTTGCCCCGCAAAGCATTTCACTGGGCGCCTTTAAGTACCAAGAGAACCTCAATGCGACCACGGGTTACAACGCCGGCAGCGCCGCTAAAGGGTCTGGCAGTGCGACCGGCGGCGGAGCCAGTGGTGCAAATGGCGGCGCAGGCACAGGAGTCATCGTGGAGGTGGCGGCCAACGTAGGCACGGTCATCAGCTCGGGCGGTACCGGCGCCGGTGCATCTGGCGGCACGAATGCCGGAAGTACCCAGACCATCCCGACGGTGGTGCGCACGAGCACGCCGAACCTGAGCGTTCCTCAGGCGAGCCTGTTCCGCACGCAGGCCGGTGGCAACTACCTGATAGAGACGGATCCCAGGTTTGCGAACTACCGCAACTGGCTCAGCAGCGACTATCTGCTCAACAGTTTCGGGTTCGACGCGAACAACACCCTCAAGCGTCTGGGTGATGGCTTCTACGAGCAGCAACTCATCCGCGAGCAGGTTGCTCGACTGACCGGCTATCGCTACCTGGATGGGTTCAACAGCGACGAGGCCCAGTACGCCGCGCTGATGGACGCGGGTGTGACCTTTGCGAAACAGTATGGACTTCGTCCCGGCGTGGCACTCACTGCCGCGCAGATGGCGCAACTCACGAGCGACATTGTCTGGTTGGTCGAGCAGACCGTCACCCTGCCCAATGGAACCACACAGCAGGTGCTCGTGCCGCAGGTGTATGTGCGGGTGCAGCCGGGCGACATTGACGGCTCTGGCGCGCTCCTGAGCGCGGACGCCACGGTCATCAAGAGCACGGGCGATGTGACGAATATGGGCACGATCGCAGGCAGGTCTCTTGTGTCGATCACCGCTGACAACGTCAACAACCTAGATGGCGGTCGGATTGCGGGAGGGAATGTCAGTATCGGCGCGAGCCGCAACATCAACAACATCGGTGCGAGCATCACGGCCAGGGATTCCTCCGTCCTGACGGCCGGCGGGGACATCAACGTAGAGACCACCACGCGCTCCCGTGACACGAGTACCGCTATCGATCGTGTGGCGGGGGTCTACGTCACCAACCCCGGCGGCATGTTGATCGCGTCTGCGGGCCATGACGTCAACCTGATTGGCGCCGCTCTTGTCAGCTCGGGCACAGCGGCCATCGGCGCCGGGCGCAACATCAACATGGGTACGGTGAGCGAGGGATATACCCTGTCATTCGCGAGCAAGAACGCGGCGGGAATTTCATCGGAAAGTCGCGAGGTTGGCTCGGTGATCCAGGGGCAGGACAACGTACGCCTCGCAGCTGGAAATGACTTGAACATTCGTGCCGGCGCAGTTGCCAGCCTCGAGGGCACGCTGCTTGCCACCGCATCCAACGACATCAATGTCACTGCCGGCCAAGCTACGAGCAGCGTCGCCGCAGTTACGCAGTATTCGTCCAAGTCCTTGCTCAAAAAGAGCAGTTCCAGCACCATGGACAGTTCCAGCACTGCGGATGTTCTGTCCAGCAGCTTAAGCGGCAAGGACGTGGCCCTGTTAGCGGGGAACGACATCAATCTCCAGGCCGCACAGTTGCGCGCGGACGACTCCATGAGCTTGCTGGCTGGTCGAGACGTCAATCTGACGACCGCCAACCGCGTAAATCAGGAACTGCACGCCTCACAAAGTCGCAGCAGCGGCACCTTTTTTGGTCAAGCTCTTGCTGGCGCGACCTTTGCAGGTGACGCTACAGCGGTGGCCATCGCAGGAAACAAGAGATCATCCAACCACGCTGAGGCCGGCATAAAGACACAGGCCATCGGCACGAGCATCTCCGCCGGCAACCTGCAAATCGTGAGTGACCGCGATATCACTTTGCAGGCAGCCACAGTGGTGGCGGACAGGAGCGTCACCATGATGGCTGGGCGCAACCTCACCATCGAGAGCGCCCAGAACACCAGTATCGAAAGCAGTTTCGACGCGAGCAGCAAGTCTGGCATGGTCGGGCAGTGGTACAACCCGGCCATTGGCAATATCAAGGGCTCGCAAGCAAATGCGTCGATCCGTACGACGCAGCAAGCCAGTCAGGTCGTCAGCCTCACTGGCGACGTGACACTCGTTGCAGGCAACGAGTACCGCCAGACGGCCAGCAACGTCATGGCAGCGGGACAAGCCGGCTCCCTGTTAGGTGGCGATGTCAACATTCTTGCGAAGAATGTCGTCATCAACGAGGCACTCAACACGATGCAGTCGATCACGTTGGAGAAGAGCTCCAGTACGATCGTGGGAGGCAGCGCCAATTTTGCCGGCGTCGGCACAGATACGCTTAAGGGTGCCTCCAGCACGATCAGGGCAATGAGCGAAACCGGCGATGGCCGAATGCAGGCTTTGGGCGCACTCAACTTGGCCATGAGCGGTAAACAGGCATACGACGCTGTTGGCGCGCTCTCGGGCGGCGGCGGTGGCTTGAGCTACGGCGTGAGCGTCAATGTCAGCCGCAATTCCAGTCAGAGCACCAGCTTTACCAACAGCAATGAGGCTGTTGGCTCAAGCGTAGTTGGCGCGAACAACGTCAATATTGTGGCTACGAACGGGGGCAGGGAATCTAACATCAGTGCCATCGGATCCACCATTGCTGCAGGCAACAACGTCAACCTGGTTGCCGACGGCGATGTGAAATTGGAGGCCAGTCGAAATTCCAGTGTGACGGCGGGCCAGAGTTCCAGCCGCGGGGCTAATGTGGGTGTGACCTTCGGTGCCGGCGCCCAGAATGGATTCAGCATCCAGTTGGGTGTGAACAATGGGAAGGGCCGAAGCGATCTGAATGATGTCAGCTACAACTCAACGCAGGTCACCGGCGGCAATGCGGTCAATATCTCTAGTGGAGGTGACTTGGTGCTCAGGGGGGCGGTGGTCGAAGGCAACCGTGTCACAGCAGACGTTGGCGGAAATCTGAGCATCGAGAGCTTGCAGGACGTCAGCTTCGGCCAGTCGCGACAGAGCAGCTCCGGTTTCGGGTTGAGCTTGTGCATACCACCGATCTGTTATGGGGCAGTGGCCACGGCCAGCGCCAGTGCGGCTGGCGCCAAGGCCGACGGCATCTTCGTCAGTCCGGCCGTGCAATCGGGCATCAAGGCCGGAGATGGTGGATTCGACGTCAAGGTCGCGGGTAACACCGATTTGAAGGGAGCCGTGATCGAAAGCACGCAGACAGCGATAGACGATCAAAAGAACAGCTTCAGCACGGGGGGCGCGCTGACGATGTCCGAGTTGCAAAACATCAGCCAATCGAGTGGAAGCAGTTACTCGGTCAGTGGTAGCGTGAGCTTGGGCTACACGACGCGCAATGATCCGAGTCCATCATGGAGTCCCAAGGAGGGACAAGCCAGCGCCTCTCCGAGTGGCAGTGCCGGAATAGGCAACTATTCGGGCAACAACCAGACCAGTATCACGAGATCGGGTATTTCGGATATCGCGGGGGACCAAAGCGTCAGGACAGGGGACACCAGCAGTGCCGGTACCTTGGTCAAAGACTGGAACACAGAGGCTGTTATCAAGAACGTGCAGGCGCAGGCCCAGCTAACGCAACAGTTCAATCAGAATGCCGCGCGCGAGATAGGCACCTATGCAAGTAATCAGACCCGCAAGTACGAGGTCGCTCAGTCGCTGGCCCAAAGCGCACAAAGAGTATTGGACGACGCTTCTGCAAGTGCTGCAGACAAGAGCGCTGCACAGACGCAACTTAATGCGGCGCGCCAGACGATGGTGTCGGAACAGGAGACCTACGATCACTGGAAGGAAGGTGGCGATTATCGAGTGGCCTTGCATACGGCAGCAGGCGCCTTGGGCGGCGGCGTAGCAGGTGCAATCGGAGCTGGCACCAGCGCGGCGCTGATGCCTGGAATCGGCGAAGCGATTAATGGAATGGGTTTGCCGACGCCGGTTGCCCAAGCGCTTGGAGCGGTTGCTGCAGCCAGCATTGGTGGTGTTGCCGGGGGGCCCGCGGGAGTAGCGAGCGCCTACAGCATCGACATCAACAACAGGCAGTTGCACCCTGTTGAGATCGCCTGGATTCAGAGCAACGCCAAGCGGTTCGCGCAGCAAATGGGTATTAGCGAGGAAGCTGCAGAAAAGCGACTAGCGCAGCAGGCATATCGTCAGTTGCAACTTGGCGTTGGGGATGAAAGGGATGCCAGCGCGCAGAATTTTCTTCGAGAAGCCGGGAACAGGCTTTTGCCTGGAGACCCATCAGTGCCGGGTCAGAACGTCGGATACATGTTCGCTGCGACAACAGAGCAGCGGGCCAACGTAAACATATATTCATCCTCATACATTTCTGATCCGGCCATTGCTGCGTTCTATGGAAAGAATGGTTTGGTGCAGCCCGATCCAACGGATTTATTGACGGCAATTTCAAATGTCAATAGAACCCAGAACGTTCTTGGTGGCGCAACAATCGTTGCCCCCGTCGGTGCGGCGTTTATTGTAGGAGCCCCTTTGGCCCTCTCCGTAGGATCTGTTGGAGCACTCGGAACTGTCGGCGGAATTACAGGAGGAGGAATGGATGCCGCGGGCCAGTATGCGCAATCTGGTGCGATCCGGCCAGGGCAAACAGCTTTCGCAGCTACGATCGGCCTGATTTCCGGTCCATTAGGAGCCAGCTTCAGATTCACGGGAAATGTGCTTTTGGGTGGAGCCGGCGGCGCTGTAAACACTGCATTCAACAACACTGTCTATGGAGAAAACAACAGTCCAATATTCGCAGGGGCTCTTGGCGGACTCTTTGGAGGAACGGGCTACGTCATAAGTAGCCTGGCTACGCTAGGGATGAAGCAGATTACTTACCCCTTTGTGTATAACAATCTAAACCCCAAAGTCCCCGCATTGTTTCAGGGAACCCCCAATCCGACGCCTGTCATAAGTGGCGCAACAGTGGGATCGGTGGTTCAAGGAGGCGCCTCCTTCATTCCTGGTCAGCCCGCACCGACAAGAAGATGATTTCATTTGAGAAGTTGATAGTTTCTCCTTCCTGGAAAGGTAGCGTCACTCGAATCACAGTGATGGTTGCGATTTCACTCGTGATGTGGAAGTTACCGGAAATTTTCGAGTGGCTTTACAGAATTGCCTCTTGGGATGCTCCTGTTTTTTCAAGAGCGCGTCATTGGTCAATGTTTTTGATGATCTTTGCTGCTTCGGCTTTTTGCATTGTCTTTGACTTAATTCGCTTGATTGCTATTTTTCTTCGATATCGATCGCAGTCGTCACAATGAGAGTTGAACAGTGGCGCAGATGGCCGGGCGGACGGGTTCTGCGCTTGGTGATTAAAAACTATGAATCGGGCTATGTTGTTTCAGGGCGTGGGATGAAGTGGTCAGAAAAAATTCTCTGTCAACCGGCCGCGATGCTGTGTCTCGTCGTGCTTGCCGTCACCGGTTGTACCTACTCGCAAATCAATCCGGAAGCTGCTGCGGCAGACATACGTGCCAACACCGGCTATAACGAATTGAAGGACATCGAGGCCGGTACTTCCAAATTGGTCATGCGTACCTTTGGAATCTCGGCCAACGCCCAGTTTGCCGTCAGCACTTCTGAGGCACCTTGCCAGAACTTTCAGCACCTGGGTGCGGCAGCCTATACGGGCAGTGGCGTTGTCTACCCTTGGATAGCAAGCGCCTTGCGCGCTGGCACGCGCGCCAGTCCCTATCTGGTTCATGAAGCAGCGCCAGGGCAACCCATCCAAATCCGAAGCACGGGCAACTGGAGCACTGGGGGCACGAACGTGGCCTATCGCACCGGCAGTTGTGGCCCGGTGACCGTGAGCTTCACTCCGGTGGAGAACCGCGCCTACACCGTCGAGTTCGTTTGGGGCGAAAAGATGTCTTGCCGCTTGGCCGTTATGGATGCAACCGACCCGGACGCACCCCGGCCGGTAGAGGTTCGCAGCATTGCGGGTTGTCCTGCACCTGCACGCTGAAGCGTCTTTTCAATGAAGATTCATGTAATGGCGGCGATAGCCGCAGTGTTTCCGTCGTTCGCATTCGCGCAACTCGCGGCTACGCCGCAGCCCTTCGTTGAACAACAGCGCCAGCAGGAACGTGAACGTGCCCTGCGTGAGCAGAACGAGCGCACCGTTGATCAGCGCCCACAGGCCGCTCCGCCAGCACCGATTCAGCGCATCCCCGAAGCCGAGTCCCCGTGCTTTCGCATCGATCACGTGCTGCTGGTCGGCGAGCAGTCCGAGTCCTTCCAGTGGGCTGTGGCCGAACTGTCCGGCCCCGAAGGCAATGATTCGCCCGTCGGCCGTTGCCTCGGTACGTCTGGCGTCAATGTCGTCCTTGCGCGCGTCCAGCAAGCCGTTATCGCTCGAGGCTTCGTCACGACCCGCGTGCTTGCTGCACCGCAGGACTTGTCGACTGGCACGCTGACACTCTCGTTGGTGCCCGGCCGCATTGCCGCCATTCGTACAACTGCAGACTCTTCAGCGACGCTGCTGGGCAGTTCCGCTTTGCTGGCCTCCGCAATCCCTGCTCGTCCTGGCGATCTGCTGAATCTGCGCGACATCGAACAGGGCCTGGAAAACCTCAAGCGCGCACCGACCGCCGAGGCCGACATCCAGATCGAACCCTCAACCGCCCCCAACGCAAAACCCGGCGACAGCGACCTCGTCGTCAAGTACGTTCAATCCAAGAAGTGGCGAGTCACCCTGAGCCTGGATGACAGCGGCACCGAAGCCACCGGCCGGTATCAGGCGGGCGCCACCCTGTCCCTGGACAACCCCTTCGGCCTGAACGATCTGTTCTACGTCAGCGCCAACCACAACATCAATAACCACGTCTTCGGCGACCCGGCCAAGGGCACCGAAGGTCAGACCGTTCACTACTCGCTGCCGTACGGCTACTGGCTGCTGGGCCTCACGGCCTCCAACAGCCAGTACCACCAGAGCGTGACTGGCCTGAACCAGGACTACGTCTACGCCGGCAAGACCAACAACGCCGAGGTCAAGCTTTCGCGCCTCGTCTACCGCGACCAGAGCCGCAAGACGAGCGTGGCGATCAAGGGCTGGCGCCGCGAGTCGCGCAACTTCGTGGACGACACCGAGGTCGACGTGCAGCACCGCGTGGTCGGTGGCTGGGAGCTCAGCCTCAATCACAAGGAGTACATCGATCTCTTTGGCGACAAGGCAACGCTCGAAGGCACGCTGGCCTACAAGCGCGGCACCGGCGGCTTCGGCTCGCGGACCGCGCCGGAAGAAGAGTTCGGCGAAGGCACGTCACGGCTGAAGCTCTACACGGCCGACATCAGCCTCAACGCGCCGTTCAAGCTCGGTGAGCAGAAGATGCGCTACGCCGGCCTGATCCGCACGCAGTGGAATCGCACGCCGTTGACACCACAGGACCGCTTTGCCATCGGCGGGCGCTACACGGTGCGCGGCTTCGATGGTGAGACGAGCCTTTTGGGCGAACGAGGCTGGCTCATTCGCAACGACATCGGATGGGCCGTGGGTCAAAGCGGAGCAGAGCTGTACGTCGGCGCCGACTACGGCCACGTCGGCGGTCGCTCGACGGTCGACCTGCTCGGACGAAGCCTCGCCGGTGCGGTCATCGGCGTGCGCGGCCAGTGGAGCAAGCTGAGCTACGACTTCTTCGTCGGCGCGCCGATCAGCAAGCCCGAGGGCTATCGCACTGCGAAGGTCGCGCTCGGCTTCAACCTCAATGCAAGTTTCTAGTCAACTAAAAATCAGAGGGAGAGTTTTCAATGGAAAAACAAGCAATCGCAAAAGTGGCGTTAATGCTCGCAATCGGTGGACTTCATGGATGCGGCGGGGGTGGCAGCGGAGGAGGAGCCGTCTTTCCGGCAGCTACCGCGCCTGTGGCTTCGCAAGCCTCTGCCGAGGCCTCGGCTCCGGCGTCCGCAACAAGCCAGGAAGCTTCACCAGCGGAAGCACCGGCTCCAGTCGCTGCATCGGCTGCATCTCTTCGTCGCGCACTCGACACCGTCAGTCCGATCGCGGCCAACGGCGATCTTGATGTCGAGTTGTCTCCGGAGTTTGCCTCGGCCGTGGTTGTGACCTATTCGCTTGAGAATCCCGATGGCACGAATGCGGGAGCCGTTTCATTGCGAGGGGGCTCCGCCGGACTGTTCTTTCCGCGCACCGCCAATCTGGTCAAGTTGCTGATGCCCAAGGTCAAGCCTGGTTCTTATGTATTGAGAGCAAAAGGTCAGATCCTGAATCCAGCCACCGCAACCTCGACTTACGTCGAGGCGACCATGCCGGTTGAGTTGAATACTCTCTCGTTGAATCTGGTGAGCCTGAGCTACTCCTCAGGCTTGGTGATCGGCGGATCTTCGCGTTTCCTGTCTCTGACTTACACCAGTGATGTCAGCGGCACCTTGTTCTTCTATCCGACGGGCCAAGCCTCGGGAGCGTGTGCGTCGAAAACTGCTGCGGAGCTCGCATTGGTGCCGGACGTCGAGACCTTTGCGGTCACTGGCGCTGCAAATTCCTCCTCTGGCGCATTGACGTCGGCTACATCATTTGCAGATGCCGATACGGGTTGTCTGCAATTCGTTCGTGCCAGCGACTCTGTAGCGGAAGCGCCGTATACCTTCAATTTCCGCTATCAACCGTTGCCGGCCTCTGGTGATCTGACTTTTGCGCTGGATGCGAACCCCACGGATATTGCCAAGAAAACCATCAGCCTGGTGTCGATGCCGCGAAGCGGAAATTCGAGCGGCTTCTTCGATTGGCTGGAGCGTCGTCAAGTTTTCACTGCAGGAGACGTGCCTCAGCAGACGACTGACAACAGCGCGCGCATCAGCCTCGAACAGACCGGTGGAACATGGCAATACAGGCTGACCGCGCCAGTCGCTACGGATCATCCGTACTACGTTGCGAAGATCGAAGGACGTCCTCCGCTGGTCTTCTTTGTCAAGTTCTGACTCCGCGCCGCTTTGCCTGCGGTCGCGAGCAAATGCGGCGCCGTCCGACCCAAAAAAAAAGCAGTCAACTGTTTGAAGGCCGTTTGCACTTCAACGTGCTGACTTGCCTGCAATCGAAGAAATGAATCATGCATCGAGCCTCGAGCTGTCGGCCGCGGCGCTCGTGATGACCGCCGCGCTGCTTGCAGGCTGCGCTGCCCGTCCGTATCGCGTGCCGGGCACCGAAATGCAGTCTTTGTCCGGTCTCGCTATCGTCAAGTCAGGGTCGCGTGGGGTCAGCTATTTCGTTTCGATCGACGGATAGGGTTCCCCAGGTCCTCCGGCCGGTGGATCGATGGGAACTTCCGCCCGGCGAGCACACGGCGGTGGTCGGTCTCAGAACACACCCGCAGTTCCGTGCCGACCACATCTATCTGAAATTCGTTGTTCTCCCGGCAAAGAGCTATGTCATTCCATACGAGGTCAACGCCGGCTGGGGGCGAGGCACCTGGCGCGGATGGATCGAAGATGAAGCAGGCACCATCGTGTCCACACCCGGACCCAGACCGTCGGTCTCGGCAACGAAGTAGAAGCTTCCGCCCGCTCCACCGGATGTCGAGCAGGTCCATCAAGATCCAGCCCGTCCAGTCAACGTGAGACGGTTGCTGCGCCGCTTCTGCCCGCAACAGGGGCGGCCGCGCATTGCGCCACACCACTGCCGGAATCCGGTAGCCCGAGAGCGTCGCCGGGCTGCGTCCCGCGCGATCGCTGACATGCCCACCTCCTGCCCGTGGTCCGACAGGTACATCCCGGCATGTCCGCGGAGCGCGTCCGCTGCAGCAGTTCCGACACCACGAAGTTGAGATACAGCAGCGCCGCGTCTTCTTCCTGCCGGAAGCGCCGCAACAAGGCCGAGCGGCCGTCCTTCACTGGGCTGTGCTCCACGGCGCCAACTTGGTCGTCGAAGTGACTGGCGTTCTCGGGAAGCACAGGCTGTACCCCGGGGCTCGCGCGTCGGGCCGCAGTGCCCCAAAGCTTGCGAGCTTGTTGGCCGGCCAGTGCACTCCGGGATATCCCCGCGGAACTTATCCGGCTTCGGGTGCCCAGATGGGCTTTGCCACAGCTCCACAGAAAGGAACCCTCGCTCCATGTCCAGATTCAGCCGCTTGCCTGCCCTGCTGCTCGCCTTCGCTCTCTCGTGGTTGGCTCTGCCGTCCGCGTCCGCCGCACAGACACAGATGGTCAGCGTTGCCGTCAAGTCGCTGAACATGCGCACCGGCCCCGGCCAGCGCTACGACACGCACTGGACCGTGAGCAAGGGCTATCCGTTCAAGGTGATCGGCCGCAAGGGCGACTGGCTGCACGTGAGCGACTTCGAGGGCGACAAGGCGTGGGTCTTCCGTCCAATGACCAGCAAGACCCCGCACCGCGTCGTGAAGGCCCAGGTGGCGAACCTGCGGCGGGCGCCCGGCACGCGCAGCCCGGTAGTGAAGAGGGCCGGCTACGGCGACGTGCTGCGCACGCTCGAGCGGCGCGGCGAATGGCTCAAGGTGCAGCACGAAGGCGGCACCACCGGCTGGGTGCAGCGCCGCCTGACCTGGGGTTGGTAGCCCTGGCCGGGCCGAGGTCCGGGCTCAGGTCGCGGTGGCCTGGCGCACCGCGCGCTCCCAGCGGGCCATCGATTCCTCGGCCTGTGGACGGCCCATGGTCGGCATGAAGCGGCGCTCGATCTTCCACAGCTTCGAAAGCTGGCGCGCGTCGGTGTAGACGCCGGTTGAAAGGCCCGCGAGGTACGCGGCGCCCAGCGCGGTGGTCTCGATGACTTCCGGTCGCACCACCGGAATGCCCAGCAGGTCGGCCTGGAACTGCATCAGCAGGTCGTTCACGCTCGCGCCGCCGTCCACGCGCAGTTCGGCCACCGGCTTGCCGCCGGCGGCCACCGCGTCGCGGCTCATGGCCTGCAGCAGTGCGGCGCTCTGATACGCAATGCTCTCCAGCGCGGCGCGCGCGATGTGCGCCACCGTGGTGCCGCGCGTGAGCCCGGTGATCGTGCCGCGCGCGTCGGCGTCCCAGTAGGGCGCACCGAGGCCGGTGAAGGCCGGCACCATCATCACGCCGCCGGCGTCGGGCACGCTCTCGGCGAGCGACTGCACCTCGGCGCTGCCTTTGATGGCCTTGAGGCCGTCGCGCAGCCACTGCACCACGGCGCCGCCGACGAACACGCTGCCTTCCATCGCGTACTGCGGCTTCGCATCGGTCTGCGCGGCGCTGGTCACGAGCAGCCCGTTGTGCGAGGGCTGGAACTCACCGCCCGTGTGCATCAGCAGGAAGCAGCCGGTGCCGTAGGTGTTCTTGGCCATGCCGGCCTCGAAGCAGGCCTGGCCGAAGAGGGCGCTCTGCTGGTCGCCGGCCACGCCGCCGATGGGCAGCGAACGGCCGAGCAGGTCCTCGTCGGTATCGGCGAAGTGCGAACTCGAGGGCTGCACCTTCGGCATCAGCGCGGCGGGAATGTCGAGCGCCTTCAGCAGGTCGGCGTCCCATTCATTGGTGTGCACGTTGAAGAGCATGGTGCGCGAAGCGTTGCTGACGTCGGTCACGTGCACCTTGCCGCCGGTGAGCTGCCACATGAGCCAGCTGTCGACCGTGCCGAATGCGAGCTCGCCGCGCGCGGCCTGCTCGCGCGCGCCGGGCACGTTGTCGAGCAGCCAGCGCAGCTTGGTGCCGGAGAAATACGCGTCGATCACCAGACCGGTCTTCTCGCGGATGGTGTCGGTCATGCCCTCGTCGCGCAGCCGCGCGCACAGCGGCTCGGCGCGGCGGTCCTGCCAGACGATGGCGTGGTGCACGGGCTGGCCCGTCTTGCGGTTCCACAGCACGGTGGTCTCGCGCTGGTTGGTGATGCCGATGGCGTGGATGTCCGCAGGTTGCAGCTTCGCCTTCGCGAGCACCTCGCGCGCGGTGGCGAGCTGGCTGCGCCAGATTTCCATGGGGTCGTGCTCGACCCAGCCGGGCTGCGGGTAGATCTGCGTCAGTTCCTTCTGTGCGATGGCCACGATGCGGCCCTCGCGGTCGAACACGATGCTGCGCGAACTGGAGGTGCCTTGGTCGAGGGCGAGCAGGTAGGTGGTCATTGTTTGCGTGTTCCTGTGGGCCCGGTCTCGCCCCTTCCCCGGGAGGGCAGGAGAGGTTCGGGTGCGCTCATGTTTCGTGTGCGATCTCCAGCCGGACCTGCGCGGTCTCCAGCAGCTCGGCAAAGGGCGCCGGCGGCTCCGCGTCCGTGAACAGCCGGTCGATCTGCGACAGCGTGCCCAGCTGGATCATCGCGGGCCGGTTGAACTTGCTCGCGTCGGCCGCGAGCCATACCTCGCGCGCCTGCGCGATGATGGTCTGCGCCACCTTCACCTCTCGCAGGTCGAAGTCGCGCAGCGAGCCGTCGGACTCGATGCTCGACACGCCGATGAGTGCGATGTCGACCTTGAACTGGCGGATGAAGTCGATCGTTGCTTCGCCGACCACCGCGCGGTCGCGCGGGCGCACCGAGCCGCCCGCCACGATCACTTCGCAGGCGGTGTTGCCGCTCAGGATGGTTGCCACGTTCAGGTTGTTGGTGATCACGCGCAGACCGGTGTGGCGCATCAGCGCCTTGGCGATGGCCTCGGTGGTGGTGCCGATGTTCAGGATCAGCGAGCAGTCGTTGGGCACCAGTTCGGCCACCCGGCGCGCGATGCGGGCCTTGCCGTCGGCATGCAGGGTCTCGCGCTGCTGGTAGCCGATGTTCTCGGTGGTCGAGCTGGGTACCCGAACGCCGCCGTGGAAACGCGTGAGCAGCCCCTCGTCGGCGAGCCGCTGCACGTCCCGGCGGACCGTCTGCAGGGTCACGCCGAGCATCTCGGCCAGCTCTTCGACGGTGACGGAACCGCGCGTGCGCACGGTGTCCAGGAGGTTGATCTGGCGCGGGTTGGAGTTCACAGGGACGTCGTGGAGTGCAGGAAAACTGCAGCCAAGGTTACCGTGCGTGTCACTTTAAAACGAAAGAAAACGAAACACCTAAGGGAAAACTCGGGGGAAAATCGCACTCAAAGGAACCTAAATGAAAAATCACGAAAATACAATGGCCGCCGTTGGTGACCAAGGTCACGGATCAATGGAAGCGTTTGCAGTGAGCGATTCTTCTGCCAGTTCGCCAGCCTCCCAGCCCTCGCCGGCCACCGATTGCGACGTGCTGATCGTCGGCGGCGGCATCAACGGTTGCGGCATCGCACGCGATCTCGCGGGCCGCGGCTGGCGGGTGGTGCTGTGCGAGAAGGACGACCTGGCCTCTCACACCTCTTCTTCCTCCACCAAGCTGATCCACGGCGGCCTGCGCTACCTGGAGTATTACGAGTTCTCGCTGGTGCGCAAGGCACTGCAGGAGCGCGAGGTGCTGCTCAAGAGCGCGCCGCACATCATGTGGCCGCTGCGTTTCGTGATGCCGCACGACCCCTCGATGCGTCCGGCCTGGATGATCCGCATCGGCCTGTTCATGTACGACCACCTGGCCAGGCGCGAGGTGCTGCCGCCTTCGCGCAGCGTCGACCTGCGCCGCCATGCCGCCGGCAAGCCGCTCAAGGACCAGTACAAGCGCGGCTTCGTCTATTCCGACGGCTGGGTCGACGACGCGCGCCTGGTGGTGCTGAACGCGCTCGATGCCAGGGCGCGGGGCGCCGAGGTGCTGACCCGCACGCGCTGCGTGCACGCCCAGCGCGGCGCCGACGGCTGGACCGCGATGCTCCAGGGCGCCGACGGCACGCAGCGCACGCTGCGCGCACGCGCGGTGGTCAACGCCGCGGGGCCGTGGGCCGAATCCTTCCTGCGCGGCGTGGCGCAATCGGCCAGGGGCGAGGCGCTGGCCACCAAGAGCCTGCGGCTGGTCAAGGGCAGCCACATCGTGGTGCCGCGGCTGTTCGAGCACGACCACGCCTACATCTTCCAGAACCCCGACAAACGGATCATCTTCGCCATTCCGTACCAGGACGAGTTCACGCTGATCGGAACCACCGACATCGAGATCAGCGGCGACGACCCGGGCGGCGCGCGCATCGTGCAGGACGAGATCGACTACCTCTGCACCCAGGCCAGCCGCTACTTCGACAAGCCCATCGTGCCCTCCGACGTGGTGTGGACCTATTCGGGCGTGCGCCCGCTGCTCGACGACGCTTCGGGCGACCCGTCGGCCGTCACGCGCGACTACCTGCTCGAGTCGAACACCGCCGCTGCGCCGCTGCTGTCGGTGTGGGGCGGAAAGATCACCACCTTCCGCAAGCTGGCCGAGGACGCGGCCGACGAGGTCGGCAAGATGCTCGGCCAGTCGCCGGCGCAGCGGCCGGCCTGGACGGAAGGCGCGTTCCTGGCGGGCGGCGACCTGTCGGGCTGGATCGGCGCTGCGAAGCGGCCCGACGACGACTTCGAGCGCTTCGTGTCGGCGGTGCAGGCGAAGTATCCGTGGCTCTACGGCCAGCTGGCGCGGCGGCTCGCGCGTGCCTACGGCGCCCGCATCGGTGGCATGCTGGGCGACGCGAAATCGTTCGCCGACCTGGGCGCCGAAGTGGCGCCGGGGCTCTTCGAGCGCGAACTGCGGTTCCTGCAGGACAACGAATGGGCCGTGAGCGCCGAGGATGTGCTGTGGCGGCGCTCCAAGCTGGGGCTGCATTACACGCCGCAGGAGCGCGACAGGGTCGCGGCCTGGATGCAGCAGGCGCAGGCTGGCAGGTAGGAGCGCAGCGACACCCGGCAGGGCAGAGACGGCAGGCGGCAAGCAGACAGACGGCGATCAGACCGGAGAAGGAGACACATGCAGCTGACACTGGAGCGCATCACCAAGAAGGTGGGCGCGCAGACCTGGCTCTACGAACAGAGCATCGCACCGCGCAGCGGCGCGGTCACCGTGCTGCTGGGCGCGACGCAGGCCGGCAAGACCAGCCTGATGCGCCTGATGGCGGGGCTCGACACGCCCACCAGCGGCAAGGTGCTGGTCGACGGCAAGGACGTCACCGGCACGCCGGTGCGCGAGCGCAACGTCGCCATGGTGTACCAGCAGTTCATCAACTATCCGTCGCTCAGGGTGGCGGACAACATCGCATCGCCGCTGAAGCTGCGCGGCGAGAAGAACATTGACGCGCGCGTGAAGGCGCTGGCCGACAAGCTGCACATCGGCATGTTCCTCGACCGCTATCCGCAGGAGCTGTCGGGCGGCCAGCAGCAGCGCGTGGCGCTGGCGCGTGCGCTCGCCAAGAACGCGCCGCTGATGCTGCTCGACGAACCTCTCGTCAACCTCGACTACAAGCTGCGCGAAGGACTGCGCGAGGAACTCACGCAGCTTTTCGCCACCGGCGACTCGACCGTGATCTACGCGACCACCGAGCCCGGCGAGGCGCTGCTGCTGGGCGGCTACACGGCGGTGATGGACGCTGGCGAACTGCTGCAGTACGGCCCGACCTCCGAGGTCTTCCACGCGCCGCAGTCGCTGCGCGTGGCGCGCGCCTTCAGCGATCCGCCGATGAACCTGCTGCCGGGCACGGCCGCGGGCGGCCGGGTGCAGCTCGGCGGAGGAACGGCGCTGGCACTGCCGGTGCCCGAAGTCATCGCGGGCGCGGTCACGGTCGGCCTGCGGGCCAGCGCGTTGAACGTCGGCGCGGGGGAGGGCGACATCGCCCTGCCCGGCAAGGTGGAGCTGGCCGAGATCTCCGGCTCCGACACCTTCGTGCACGTCGACACCGCGGTCGGCGAGCTGGTGGCGCAGCTCACCGGCGTGCACCGTTTCGAGCTGGGCGCCGCGATCACGCTGTACTTCAGCGCCTCGCAGGCCTATGTGTTCGATGCCGGCGAAAAGCTGGCGCTGGCGCCGAGGAGATGAGATGACCCCCAGTCTTCGCGCACTTCGTGTCGCTTCGCCAACCCCCTTCCAGGGGGCAACACCGGCGGCCCGGCAAAGCCGGCTCCGTGGTGTTCCGCGACAGGATCTCGACTGTTTCATGCATCGCGCGGAAGCGTGACGGGGGACTGACATGGCACGCATCGATCTCGACCTCGCACACGCCTACCGCCCCCATCCGACGCAGGACAGCGACTATGCGCTGCTGCCGCTGCAGATGAGCTTTCGCGACGGCGGCGCCTACGCCTTGCTCGGTCCCTCGGGCTGCGGCAAGACGACCATGCTGAACGTCATCTCGGGCCTGCTGGTGCCCTCGCAGGGCACGGTGAAGTTCGACGGCCGCGACATGACGCGTGCCACGCCGCAGGAGCGCAACATTGCGCAGGTGTTCCAGTTCCCGGTGATCTACGACACCATGACGGTGGCCGAGAACCTGGCGTTTCCGCTGCGCAACCGCAAGGTGCCCGAGGCGCAGATCAGGAAGCGCGTGGGCGAGATCGCCGAGATGCTCGACATGAGCGGGCAACTCAACCAGCGCGCCGCCGGCCTCGCGGCCGACGCCAAGCAGAAGATCTCGCTCGGGCGCGGCCTGGTGCGCAGCGACGTGTCGGCGGTGCTGTTCGACGAGCCGCTCACCGTGATCGATCCGCACCTGAAGTGGCAGCTGCGCCGCAAGCTCAAGCAGATCCATCGCGAGCTGAAGCTCACGCTGATCTACGTGACGCACGACCAGGTCGAGGCGCTCACCTTCGCCGAGGAGGTGGTGGTCATGACGCGCGGCAAGGCGGTGCAGGTGGGCAGCGCCGAGGCGCTGTTCGAGCGGCCGGCCCACACCTTCGTGGGCCATTTCATCGGCTCGCCGGGCATGAACTTCCTGGCAGCGCAGAGCGCCGACGGCACCCTCGAAGTGGCCGGCACGCCGCTGGTGTCCACGCGCGAGCTGCCGAACGGTCCGCTGAAGATCGGCATCCGCCCCGAGTACCTGCGGCTGTCGAAGGCCGGCGCGGCCGGTGCGGTGCCGGCCGTGGTCAGGCAGGTCCAGGACGTGGGAACGCACATCATGCTGGCTGTGGAGGCCGGCGGCAGCGTGCTGAAGGCGCGGCTGCATCCGGACGACCCGTCGCCGGCGCTGGGCGAGACCGTGTGGGTGCGCGTGCTGGACGCGCACACCTGCTACTACAAGGATGAGGAGCTGGTGGCATGACACATCGATCAACCATTCGCCGATCTTGTCCCCTCTCCCCTTGCGGGGAGAGGGTCAGGGTCAGGGTGAGGGCTTCGGCCTTGCCATCGTCGGCGGCCTTTCCAACGCCGTCATCCGTCACCCCAGCCCTCTCCCAGAGGGAGAGGGGGCAAAACCGATGAACGCCACCAACAAACCCATCAACCAGAAGGCGTGGTGGCTCGTGCTGCCGGTGCTCGTCTGCGTGGCCTTCTCGGCGATCGTGCCGCTCATGACGGTCGTGAACTACTCGGTGCAGGACATCATCTCGCCCGAGCGCCGCGTGTTCGTGGGCACCGAATGGTTCGCGGCGGTGATGCGCGACGACGAATTGCACCAGGCGCTGTGGCGCCAGCTGGGCTTCTCGCTGTCGGTGCTGCTGGTGGAGATCCCGCTGGGCATCGGCCTCGCGCTGTCGATGCCCGCCAAGGGCTGGAAGTCTTCAGCAGTGCTGGTGGTGGTGGCGCTGTCGCTGCTCATCCCATGGAACGTG
>Ga0102594_1000549_pt1 | contig 33773 bp, 28 predicted proteins | sample AraplaCol_mLB_r2_2_FD_76863 | JGI IMG/M metagenome (GOLD analysis project Ga0102594, IMG submission 76863) | Arabidopsis root microbial communities from North Carolina, USA - plate scrape MF_Col_mLB_r2 (SPADES assembly) (version 2) | ecosystem: Host-associated > Plants > Roots > Endosphere...
CCATCGACTCGATGGTGCCGATCGGCCGTGGCCAGCGCGAACTGATCATCGGCGACCGCCAGACCGGCAAGACCGCCGTGGCGATCGACGCGATCATCAACCAGAAGGGTCAGAACATGACCTGCGTGTACGTCGCCATCGGCCAGAAGGCGTCGTCCATCAAGAACGTGGTGCGCTCGCTGGAGCAGGCCGGCGCGATGGAATACACGATCGTGGTGGCTGCGTCGGCTTCCGAGTCGGCCGCCATGCAGTACGTGTCGGCCTACTCGGGCTGCACCATGGGCGAGTACTTCCGCGACCGCGGCCAGGACGCCCTGATCGTCTATGACGACCTGTCCAAGCAGGCCGTTGCCTACCGCCAGGTCTCGCTGCTGCTGCGCCGCCCGCCGGGCCGCGAAGCCTACCCCGGCGACGTGTTCTATCTCCACTCGCGTCTGCTCGAGCGCGCAGCCCGCGTGAACGCCGACTACGTCGAAGCCTTCACCAAGGGTGAAGTCAAGGGCAAGACCGGCTCGCTGACGGCACTGCCGATCATCGAGACGCAAGCCGGCGACGTGTCCGCCTTCGTGCCGACCAACGTGATCTCGATCACCGACGGCCAGATCTTCCTGGAAACGAACCTGTTCAACGCCGGTATCCGCCCCGCCATCAACGCCGGTATCTCGGTGTCGCGCGTGGGTTCGTCGGCGCAGACCAAGGCCATCAAGGGCCTGTCCGGCGGTATCCGTACCGACCTGGCGCAGTACCGTGAGCTGGCGGCCTTCGCGCAGTTCGCCTCCGACCTGGACGAAGCCACCCGCAAGCAGCTGGACCGCGGTGCCCGCGTGACCGAACTGCTCAAGCAGCCCCAGTACAGCCCGCTGCCCATCTCGCTGATGTCGGCTTCGCTGTTCGCGGTGAACAAGGGTTTCATGGACGACCTGGACGTCAAGAAGGTTCTGCCCTTCGAGCACGGCCTGCACCAGTTCCTGAAGTCCAGCCACGGCGCGCTGCTCGACAAGATCGAGCAGGCCAAGGCCATCGACAAGGACGCCGAAGCCGCACTGCTGGACGCCATCACGGCGTTCAAGAAGTCCTTCGCCTAAGTCGCCGGCGCGCAAGGAGTCCAAGGATCACATATGGCAGCTGGCAAGGAAATTCGCGGCAAGATCAAATCGGTGGAGAACACCAAGAAGATCACCAAGGCCATGGAGATGGTCTCGGTCTCCAAGATGCGTAAGGCGCAGGACCGCATGCGCTCGGCCCGTCCGTACAGCGAGCGCATCCGCCACATCGCCGCCAACCTGGGCCGTGCGAACCCCGAGTACACGCACGCGTTCATGAAGGTGAACGAGGCCAAGGCCGTGGGCTTCATCGTCGTGACGAGCGACAAGGGCCTGGCCGGCGGCCTCAACACCAACGTGCTGCGCGCCGTCACGGCCAAGATGCGCGAGGCCCAGAACGCGGGCCTGGCCATCGAGACCGTGGCCATCGGCACCAAGGGGCTGGGCTTCCTCAACCGCGTGGGCGCCCGCGTGGTGGCGCATGTCACCCAGCTGGGCGACACGCCGCACCTGGACAAGCTCATCGGGCCCGTCAAGACGCTGCTGGACGCCTACGCCGAAGGCAAGTTGTCCGCAGTGCACGTGTGCTACACCAAGTTCATCAACACCATCAAGCAAGAGCCGGTGGTGGAGCAGCTGCTGCCCCTGGCAGCCGAGTCGCTCCAGGTTGAGAAGGGCCAGCACTCGTGGGACTACATCTACGAGCCCGATGCGCAGAGCGTCATCGATGAGCTGCTGGTTCGCTACGTGGAGTCGCTGGTCTACCAGGCCGTGGCCGAGAACATGGCGTCCGAGCATTCCGCACGCATGGTGGCCATGAAGGCCGCCACCGACAACGCAGGCAACGTGATCAACGAGCTGAAGCTGGTCTACAACAAGACCCGCCAGGCCGGCATCACCAAGGAGCTGTCGGAAATCGTGTCGGGCGCCGCGGCGGCCACCGGGGAATGAGTCAGAGCACTCGCTAGCCCCTCAACAGATTCAAATATTTACCGGAGCAGAAGATGGCTCAAGAAAATGCAGTTCAAGGCAAGATCGTTCAGTGCATCGGCGCTGTGGTCGACGTGGAATTCCCGCGCGACCGCATGCCGAAGGTGTACGACGCCCTGAAGTTCGAAGGCGGCGGCCTGACCCTGGAAGTCCAGCAGCAGCTGGGTGACGGCATCGTCCGTACCATTGCCCTCGGTTCCTCCGACGGCCTGCGCCGCGGCCTGGTGGTCACCAACACCGGCGCCCCCATCACCGTGCCCGTGGGCAAGGCCACCCTGGGCCGCATCATGGACGTGCTGGGCAACCCCATCGACGAGCGCGGCCCGGTCAGCGACGAGCTGACGGCCCCCATCCACGCCAAGGCACCCGCCTACGACGAGCTGTCGCCGTCGCAGGAGCTGCTGGAAACGGGCATCAAGGTGATCGACCTGGTGTGCCCCTTCGCCAAGGGCGGCAAGGTGGGCCTGTTCGGCGGCGCCGGCGTGGGCAAGACCGTGAACATGATGGAGCTCATCAACAACATCGCCAAGGCTCACTCGGGTCTGTCGGTGTTCGCCGGTGTGGGCGAGCGTACCCGCGAGGGCAACGACTTCTATCACGAAATGTCCGACTCCAAGGTCGTGGTTCAGGAGAACCTGTCCGAGTCGAAGGTGGCCATGGTCTACGGCCAGATGAACGAGCCCCCGGGCAACCGTCTGCGCGTGGCACTGACCGGCCTGACCATCGCCGAGTCCTTCCGCGACGAAGGCCGTGACGTGCTGTTCTTCGTGGACAACATCTACCGCTACACGCTGGCCGGTACCGAAGTGTCCGCCCTGCTGGGCCGCATGCCTTCCGCCGTGGGCTACCAGCCGACGCTGGCCGAGGAAATGGGCCGCCTGCAAGAGCGCATCACCTCGACGAAGGTCGGCTCGATCACTTCGATCCAGGCCGTGTACGTGCCTGCCGACGACTTGACCGACCCCTCGCCCGCCACCACCTTCGCCCACCTGGACTCCACCGTGGTGCTGTCGCGTGACATCGCTTCGCTGGGCATCTACCCCGCCGTGGACCCGCTGGACTCGACCTCGCGCCAGCTGGACCCGAACGTGGTCGGTGAAGAGCACTACAACACGGCCCGCGCCGTGCAGGGCACCCTGCAGCGCTACAAGGAACTGCGCGACATCATCGCCATCCTGGGCATGGACGAACTGGCGCCCGAGGACAAGCTGGCCGTGGCCCGCGCCCGCAAGATCCAGCGTTTCCTGTCGCAGCCCTTCCACGTGGCCGAAGTGTTCACCGGCTCGCCCGGCAAGTACGTGCCGCTGGCCGAGACCATCCGCGGCTTCAAGATGATCGTCAATGGCGAGTGCGACCACCTGCCGGAACAAGCGTTCTACATGGTCGGCACCATCGACGAGGCATTCGAGAAGGCCAAGAAGGTCGCTTAAGAAGGAATCACCATGGCAGGCACCATTCATGTGGACGTGGTCAGCGCGGAGGAGTCCATCTTCTCCGGCGAGGCCAAGTTCGTCGCGCTGCCCGGTGAAGCCGGCGAGCTCGGCATCTATCCCCGCCACACCCCGCTGATCACCCGCATCCGTCCCGGCGCCGTGCGCATCGAGACGGCTGACGGCGGCGAGGAGTTCGTGTTCGTGGCCGGCGGCATCCTCGAGGTGCAGCCCAACACGGTCACCGTGCTGTCCGACACCGCCATCCGCGGCAAGGACCTGGACGAGGAAAAGGCCAAGGGCGCCAAGCAGGCTGCCGAAGAGGCGCTGAAGAACGCCAAGAGCGACATCGACATCGCGATGGCGCAGTCCGAGCTGGCCGTCATGGCCGCCCAGATCGCCGCGCTGCGCAAGTACCGCGACAAGAAGTGAGGCGCTGTCCGGCCTGGCCGGGCTCGTCCCAGAGGAAGCCGCCTTCGGGCGGCTTTTTTCATTCCGCTCCCCTGTCGCTGGGAGGCAACTTCGACCAGCATTTAACCGAAGTTAAGCCTTGTCTGGCAAAAGCCTCGCTCCTAGTATTCGCCTTCGCCCGGCACGACAGAGGCCGGCGTGAGATGGAGACAAAGACTTGGAGCGCTGGAGCGGCCTCACTGCCGACGAGATGCAAGTGCTGGAGACCACCTTCTGGTCCTCCGGCGGCTCGCGCCATGGGCTGGCCGAGGTTCTGGGCTTCTCCAAGAGCAAGGCCAACGCGCTCATCGCCAACCTGGTGGAGCAGGGCCTGCTGGCCGAGCACGGGCTGCAGCAGTCCTCCGGCGGCCGACGCGCCGAGAACCTCAAGCTGAACGGCGCCCTGGGCGTGGTGGTGGGCGTGGACATCGGCGCCACCAGCCTCGACGTGGCGGTGCTGCGGCCCGACCTGAGTGTGCTGGCGCAGCACGGCGAGCCCGCCGACGTCCGCCAGGGCCCCGGCGTGGTGCTGGCGCGCGTTCGGGTGCTGATGCGCGAACTGCTTGCGCAGTGCCACCTGACGCCCAAGGACGTGCTGGGCATCGGCATCGGCGTGCCGGGTCCCGTCAACTTCGCGGCCGGGCAGCTGGTGAACCCGCCGCTGATGCCGGCGTGGGACAGCTTCTCGATCCGCGACGTCCTGCGCGAGGAATACGCCGCGCCAGTCTTCGTGGACAACGACGTGAACCTGATGGCACTGGGCGAGCTGTGGCGCCTGCAGCGCTCGCTGACCAACTTCCTCGTCATCAAGGTGGGCACCGGCATTGGCTGCGGCATCGTGTGCCATGGCGAGGTCTACCGCGGCGCCGCCGGCTCGGCCGGCGACGTGGGCCACATCTGCGTGGACCAGGAAGGCCCGCGCTGCCATTGCGGCAACCTCGGCTGCGTGGAAGTCATGGCCGCCGGCCCCGCCATCACCCGCATGGCCACCGAGGCAGCCACCAGCGGCGAGAGCGAGGCTCTCGCCAAGGTGCTGCGCGAGCAGGGCCACCTGGAGGCGCTGGACGTGGGCGAAGCCAGCCGCGCCGGCGACGCCGCGGCGAACGCCATCGTGCAGCACGCCGGCAAGCTGATCGGGCAGATGCTGGCCTCGGTGGTCAACTTCTTCAACCCCTCGCACATCTTCATCGGCGGGGGCATCACGCGCATCGGGCCGCTGTTCCTGGCGGCCGTGCGCCAGAGCGTCTACCAGCGCTCGCTGGCGCTCTCCACGCGCCATTTGGAGATCCAGTACACGCCGCTGGGCGCCCAAGGCGGCGTGATCGGTGCCGGCGTGCTCGCCATGCAGGAAAGCCTCAAGGCACGCGGAGTGGCGCCATGAACAGCATCACCACCCCTGAGGCGAAGCGCAGCGTGGCGGTGGCGTTCGACGGCATCGTCAAGGCCTTCGGCCCGGTGCAGGTGCTGCACGGCGTGAGCTTCGAGCTGCAGCCCGGCCACGTGTATGGCTTGCTGGGCGAGAACGGCGCGGGCAAGTCCACGCTGATGAAGATCCTCTCGGGCTACGAGCAGCCCACGGCAGGCAGGGTGCGCATCAACGGCGAAGCGCAGAGCTTCGCCGACTCGCGCGCGGCGGAGCAACTGGGCATCGTCCTCATCCACCAGGAATTCAACCTGGCCGAGGACCTGAGCGTGGCGCAGAACATCTTCCTCGGCCACGAGAAGAAGAAGGGCCTGTGGCTGGACGACCGCCGCATGGAGCGCGAGGCCGCCGAGGCGCTGGCCGAGGTAGGCCTGGCGATCGATCCGCGCACCAAGGTGCGCCGCCTCATCGTGGCCGAGAAGCAGCTGGTGGAAATCGCCAAGGCGCTCGCCCGCCATGCGCGCCTGCTGGTCATGGACGAGCCCACCGCCACGCTCACGCCGGGCGAGACGGAGCGCCTGTTCCAGCTGATCGCCCGCCTGCGCGCGGACGGCGTGACCATCGTCTACATCTCGCACAAGCTCGACGAGGTGGAGCGCATCACCGACGAGGTCATCGTGATGCGCGACGGCCGTTTCGTCGCCCGCGCGCCCACGCGCGAACTCACGCGCCACCAGATGGCCAACCTGATGGTGGGCCGCGAGATCGCCGACCTCTACCCGCCGCGCGACGCCGTCGATGCGGCGCCCGCGCCCGCCCTGCAGGTGACGGCCTTCGACGTGCCCGGCTGGGCGAAGGACGCCAGCTTCGAGGTCAAGCCGGGCGAGATCCTCGGCTTCGCCGGCCTCGTGGGCGCGGGCCGCACCGAGCTCTTCGAAGGCATCATGGGCCTGCGCCCCGGCAGCGGCGAGGTGCGCCTGCACGGCGAACCGGTGCAGATCCGCAACCCGCGCGACGCCGCCGACCACGGCATCACCTACCTCAGCGAAGACCGCAAGGGCAAGGGCCTGCACGTGCACTTCGGCCTGCGCGAGAACCTCACGCTGATGGCGCTCAAGCGCTACGCGCAGCCCTGGCTCAAGCCCGAAGGCGAACGCACGGCCCTGGCCGAGGCGGTGAAGGAGTTCGGCATCCGCACCGGCTCGCTGGACGTGAAGGCGTCGTCGCTGTCGGGCGGCAACCAGCAGAAGCTGGCGCTGGCCAAGGTGCTGCATCCCAGGCCCCGCGTGGTGGTACTCGACGAACCCACGCGCGGCGTGGACGTGGGCGCCAAGCGCGACATCTATTTCCTGATCCAGCGCATGGCCCGCGAGGGCCTGGCGGTGATCGTCGTCTCGTCCGAGCTGATGGAGCTGATCGGCCTGTGCCACCGCGTCGCGGTGATGCGCGCGGGCCGCATCGTGCGCACCCTCCATGCCGACCAACTGACCGAAGAGGAGCTCATCGCTCATGCCACCGGAACCGCAACCGTCGCCAGCGGCGCCTGACACCGCCGCCGGCCAGCGCGCCACCGCCCCGAGCCACGGCTGGGCCGAGCGCCTGCGCGCCCTCGGCCCCGTGCTGGGCCTCGTGCTTCTGTGCGTGGCCGGCACCGCGCTCAACAGCGACTTCGCCACGCTGGACAACGTGATGAACGTGCTCACCCGCACCGCCTTCATCGGCATCATCGCGGTGGGCATGTGCTTCGTGATCATCTCCGGCGGCATCGACCTGTCGGTGGGCTCGATGGCGGCGCTCATCGCCGGCAGCGTGATCATGTTCATCAACTGGGCGGGGCCGGCCACCGGCTCGCCGCTGATGGCGGTCATCCTCGGGGCCGGGCTGGCGGTGGTGCTGGGTGCCCTCTTCGGGCTGGCGCACGGGCTGCTGATCACCAAGGGGCGCATCGAGCCCTTCATCGTCACGCTGGGCACGCTGGGCATCTTCCGCGCCTACCTGACCTACTTCTCCAACGGCGGCGCGATCACGCTGGACAACGAGCTGTCGGACCTCTACGCGCCCGTCTACTACGGCAGCCTCCTGGGCGTGCAGGTGCCGGTGTGGATCTTCCTGGTGGTCGCGATCGTCGGCGCGCTCATCCTCAACCGCACGGCCTACGGCCGCTACGTGCAGGCCATCGGCTCCAACGAACAGGTGGCGCGCTACGCGGCTGTGAACGTGGACCGCGTGAAGATCCTCACCTACGTGCTGCTGGGCGTGTGCGTGGGCATCGCCACGCTGCTGTACGTGCCGCGCCTGGGCTCTGCATCGCCCACGACCGGCCTGCTCTGGGAGCTGGAGGCGATCGCCGCGGTCATCGTCGGCGGCACCGCCCTCAAGGGCGGCGCGGGCAGCATCACCGGCACGGTGATCGGGGCCATCCTGCTCTCGGTCATCAGCAACATCCTGAACCTGACCAGCATCATCAGCGTCTACCTGAACGCGGCGGTGCAAGGCTTCGTGATCATCATCGTCGCCTTCCTCCAGCGAGGGCGCCGATGAAGCCGCTTTTTTCCTTTCCGTTCGTTCCCGTTCCAACCACCAAAGAGGAGACTTCGCGCATGACAACCTTCACCCGCCGCATCGCACTCACGGCCGTCGCCGCCGCTGCCATCGCCGCCAGCCTGCCGGCGCTGGCCCAGGAAAAGGTCAACCTCGGGGTCTCGATCCCGGCGGCCACCCACAGCTTCATGGGCGGCATCAACTACTGGGCCAACCAGGCCAAGAAGGACCTGGAGAAGCAGCACAAGGACCTGAAGATCACCATCAAGACGGCGGCCAACGCCTCCGAGCAGGCCAACCAGCTGCAGGACCTGACCACGGTCACCAAGATCAACGCGCTGGTCGTGTTCCCCTTCGAATCCGCCGCGCTGACCAAGCCCGTGGCCCAGGTCAAGGCCAAGGGCGCATACGTCACCGTGGTCGACCGCGGCCTCACCGACACCAGCGCGCAGGACGCCTACGTGGCCGGCGACAACACGGCCTTCGGCAAGATCCCGGCCGAGTACATCGCCAAGCAGCTGGGCGGCAAGGGCAACATCGTCGCGCTGCGCGGCATCGCCACCACGCTGGACAACGAGCGCATGGACGCCTTCAACTCGGTGCTCAAGGGCTATCCGGACATCAAGCTGCTGGACGCCAAGTACGCCAACTGGAACCGCGACGACGCCTTCAAGGTCACGCAGGACTACCTGACGCGCTTCAAGAACATAGACGCCATCTGGGCCGCGGACGACGACATGGCCTTCGGGGTGCTCAAGGCCATCTCGCAGGCCAAGCGCGACGACATCAAGATCATCTTCGGCGGCGCCGGCGCCAAGGACATGGTCAAGACCATCATGGACGGCAAGGACAAGCGCATCACAGCCGACGTGAGCTACTCGCCCAAGTTCATCTACGACGCGATCAAGCTCACCGCCGAGGCGCGCCTGAAGGGCGAGAAGCTGCCGGCGACCACGATCATCCCCTCGGTGCTGATCACGAAGGACAACGCCAAGGACTTCTACCACCCCGATTCGCCGTTCTAAGCTCGCCCCCAGGCTACCCTCGCTGCGCGAGGTCCGCCAACCCCCTTCCGGGGGCGCACCCTGCGGGCCGGCGAAGCCGGTTCCGCGGGTGCTCCCGAACGGCCGGCGCTTCGCGCGGCGCGGTTCTTTCCGGGGTACTTCTTGATGCCTATGTCCGCAATCTCTTCTCGCAAACTGCGCTATGCCATGGTCGGCGGTGGGCAGGGCGCCTTCATCGGTGCGGTGCATCGGCATGCCATCGCGCTGGATGGCCAGGCCGAGCTGGTGGCTGGCGCGCTGTCGTCCACCCCGGACAAGGCGCGCGCTTCCGGCCGCGAGCTGTGGCTGGCCGATGAGCGCAACCACGGCGACTGGCAGTCGCTGCTGGCCGACGAACTCCGGCGTCCGGCCCAGGAGCGCATCGACTTCGTCTCGATCGTCACGCCCAACCACGTGCACTTCCCGGTGGCGCAGGCCTTCGTGGAGGCGGGCTTCCACGTGGTGTGCGACAAGCCGCTGGTACACACCCGCGAGCAGGCCGATGCACTCGTGGCCGCAGTGCAGGCCAGGGGCACCGTCTTCGGCGTCACCTACAACTACACCGGCTACCCGATGGTCCGCCAGGCCCGGGCCATGGTGCAGGCCGGCGAGCTGGGCGAGCTGCGCAAGGTGGTGGTCGAATACAACCAGGGCTGGCTGTCGTCGCAGCTGGAATCCACCGGCAACAAGCAGGCCGAGTGGCGCACCGACCCGGCCAAGAGCGGCGCGGCCGGCGCCATCGGCGACATCGGCTCGCACGCCGAGAACCTGGTGGCCACCATCACCGGCCTGCGCATCGAGAGCATTTGCGCCGACCTGTCGCGCATGGTCCCGGGCCGCGCGCTGGACGACGACGCCAGCCTGCTGCTGCGCTTTGCGGGCGGCGCGCGCGGCGTGCTCATCGCCTCGCAGATCAATACCGGGCTGGAGAACGATTTGCGCGTGCGCATCGCCGGCACGCTCGGCACGCTCGAATGGCGGCAGGAGCAGCCCAGCCAGCTGGTGCACTATCCGGGCGACGGCCCCAAGCGCGTGCTCACCCGCGGCGCGCCCTGGCTGCATCCGGCGGCGCAGCGCGCCAGCCGCATCCCGGCCGGCCACCCGGAGGGCTTCATCGAGGCCTTCGCCAACGTCTACGCCGGCGTCGTCGAGGACATCCGCGCACGCCAGGAGGGCCGTCCGGCCGATCCGCTCTTGGCCGACTATCCGCGCGTGGAGGACGGCGCGCGCGGCGTGCGCTTCATCGAGCGCACCATCGCCTCGGCGGCGAGCGCGGCCAAGTGGACGCCCTGGTAGGGTAGGGCGATCGTCCTATTCCACAGGGCGCCGCGGCGCGGTAGAACGGTGGCCTCAACCACCCTCCTTGCCGGAGCTTCGATGAACCGAACCGCCATCGCCCTCCTGCTGGGCGCCATCGCCGCCACGGCAGGCGCCGCCGGGGTCGAGTACCCGCCGCGCAAGCCCGGCCTGTGGGAAATGACCATGTCGCAGCCCGACGGGCCCGACACCCAGCCGCACGTGGTGCAGCAGTGCATCGACGCGCGCACCGACGCCTCGATGCGCGAGATGGGCAGCGGGGCAAGCAAGAAGGCCTGCTCGAAGCAGGACATGCGCAAGGAAGGCGGCAAGATCGTTGTCGACTCGGTCTGCAAGCTCGGCGCCACCACGCTCACCAGCCATTCGGAGGTCAGCGGCGATTTCTCCAGCAGCTACCGCATGATGTCCGACACCACCTATGACCCGCCGATGGCCGGCCGCAGCAGGGGCCGCGCGGTCATGGAGGCGAAGTGGCTGGGACCGTGCAAGGCCGGGCAGAAGCCCGGCGACATGGTCATGCCCGACGGCCGCACCATGAACTTCATGGACATGCAGGCCATGCCCAAGGGCAAGAAGTAGGCCCCGGCCCACAGTAGCAGGCGGCGCTCGGCGCCGCCGGCCGATGTGCCGCTGCCACTAGCATGGGCGCATGGCGGACGAAGCCCCGACCTCCCCGGCATCCCGGCCCGACGACCTGGTGGTCGCGCGGCCCGAGGGGCTGTACTGCCCGCAGGGCGGCTTCCACATCGACGCCTGGCGGCCGGTGGAGCGCTGCGTCATCACCCACGGCCACTCGGACCACGCACGCATGGGCCATGGCCACTACCTCGCCCACACCGACAGCGCCGGCGTGCTGCGCGCGCGCCTGGGCGAGGACATCGACCTGCAGACGCTGCCCTATAGCGAGACCATCGAGCACAACGGCGTGAGGATCTCGCTGCATCCCGCCGGCCACGTGCTGGGCTCCTCGCAGGTGCGGCTGGAGCACCAGGGCCGCGTGTGGGTGGTGTCGGGCGACTACAAGACCGAGGCCGACGGCACCTGCCAGCCCTTCGAGCCCGTGCCCTGTCAGGTCTTCATCACCGAATCCACCTTCGGCCTGCCCATCTACCGCTGGGCGCCGCAGTCGCAGACCTTCGCGGAGATCGCGCAGTGGTGGCGCGCCAACGCCGCCGATGGCCGCGCCTCGGTGCTCTTCTGCTACGCCTTCGGCAAGGCGCAGCGCATCCTGCACGGCGTGGACGCGAGCGTCGGGCCCATCGTCGTGCACGGCGCGCTGGAGCCGCTCGATGCGGCCTATCGTGCGGCCGGCGTCGCGCTGCCCGACACCGTGCGCGTGACCGACGACGGCGTGGATGCCGCGCTGCTGCGCCGCGCACTGGTGCTGGCGCCGCCCTCGGCCCAGGGCACGCCGTGGCTGCGCCGCTTCGGCAGCGACTACTCCGACGCTTTCGCCAGCGGCTGGATGCAACTGCGCGGCGCCCGGCGCCGCCGTGCGGTGGACCGCGGCTTCGTGCTCTCGGACCATGCCGACTGGCCGGGCCTGCAGAGCGCCATCGCCGGCACCGGCGCCGAGCGCGTCATCGTCACGCATGGCAGCGCCGCGGTGCTGGTGCGCTGGCTGTGCGAACTGGGCCTGGAATCGCATGGTTTCCACACCGAGTACGGCGAACAGGACGACGAGGCGCCGCCCGCATGAAGGACTTTGCCGCCCTCTACGCCACGCTGGACGCCACCACCTCGAGCCTGGCCAAGCAGGCGGCGCTGCAGGCCTACCTGCGCCGCGTGGCGCCCGAGGACGCGGCCTGGGCCGTGTACTTCCTCGCCGGCGGCAAGCCCCGTCAGATCGTCCCGGTGAAGCTGCTGCGCCTGCTCGCGCAGGAAGCCGCCGGCCTGCCCGAGTGGCTCTTCGAGGAAAGCTACCAGGCCGTGGGCGACCTGGCCGAGACCATCTCGCTGCTGCTGCCCCCGCCGCAGGATTCGCACGAGCTGGGGTTGGCTGAGTGGGTCGAGGAGCAGCTGCTGCCACTGCGCGGCTTGCCGCCCGAGGAACTCACCGATCGCCTGCGCGCCCAATGGCGGCGACTGGCTGCGGCCGAGCGCCTGGTGTACTTCAAGCTCATCACCGGCGCCTTCCGCGTGGGCGTGTCGAAGCTGCAGGTGACGCAGGCGCTGGCGGCGGTGGGCGATGTGGACGCCAAGCGTGTCGCGCAGCGGCTCATGGGCTACACGCACATCGGTGCGCGGCCGTCGGGCGAGGCGTACCGCGCGCTCATCGCGCCGGTGGTGGAAGGGCAGCACGAGATCGGCACCGGCGGCCAGCCCTATCCCTTCTTCCTGGCGCATCCCTTCGCGCTGCCGCTGGCGGACTTCGATGCCGCGCTCGGCCCGCCCGCCGGCTGGATCGTCGAATGGAAGTGGGACGGCATCCGCGCCCAGTTGGTCAAGCGCGGCGGCCAGGCCTGGCTATGGTCGCGCGGCGAGGAGCTGGTGAGCGAGCGATTCCCCGAACTCACGCAGATGGGCGAGGCGCTGCCCGACGGCACCGTGCTCGACGGCGAGGTCGTGGTCTGGCGCGAAGACCGCGCGCAGCCCTTCGCCGAACTGCAGAAGCGCATCGGCCGCAAGACAGTCGGTGCGAAGCTGATGCGCGACCTGCCCGTGGTGCTGCTGGCCTACGACCTTCTCGAATGGGAAGGGCGCGACCTGCGCGGGCTGCCGCAGTCGCAACGGCGCGAGATGCTCGACGAGGTCGTGACGCAGCTGCGGCATCCGGCCCTGGTCGCGAGCCCCATGCTCACCGGCGAGAGCTGGGCCGACCTGGCGCGCCAGCGCGAGGCGGCGCGCGAGCGCGGCGTCGAGGGACTGATGCTCAAGCAGCGTGCCTCGCGCTACGGCGTGGGGCGCACCAAGGAATCGGGCGTGTGGTGGAAGTGGAAGATCGACCCGATGAGCGTCGACGCGGTGCTGATCTATGCCCAGCGCGGCCACGGGAGGCGCGCCAGCCTGTACAGCGACTACACCTTCGCCGTGTGGGACGCGCCGCCCGAGGCGCCGGGGCGCAAGCTGGTCCCCTTCGCCAAGGCCTACTCGGGGCTGAGCGACACCGAGATGGCGCGGGTGGACGCGCTCATCCGCCGCACCACCATCGAGAGCTTCGGACCGGTGCGCAGCGTCACGCCGACCATGGTCTTCGAACTTGGCTTCGAAGGCATCGCGCGCAGCACGCGGCACAAGAGCGGCATCGCGGTGCGCTTCCCGCGCATGCTGCGCTGGCGCGAGGACAAGCCGGTGGAAGAGGCCGACACCCTGCAGACGCTGGCCGCCCTGCTGCCCGCCGACCCGCCATGAAGGCGAGCGAAGTCAACGCCTGGTTCTCGGCCCGCGGCTGGAAGCCCTTCGGCTTCCAGCGCGAGGTGTGGAAGGCGGTGGCGCAGGGTCGCTCGGGCCTGCTGCATGCGACCACCGGCGCGGGCAAGACCTACGCGCTGTGGTTCGGTGCCCTGCTGGCCTACGCCGAGGCCGCGCGCGGCCGGCGCACGCGCGAAGGCCGCGAGCCGCTTGCGGCGCCGCTGCAGATCCTGTGGATCACACCCATGCGCGCGCTCGCCGCCGACACGCTGCGCGCGCTGCAGGCCCCGCTGGAAGCGCTCGCGCCGCACTGGCAGGCCGGCGCGCGCAGCGGCGACACCACCTCCGCCGAGCGCAGCGCGCAGGACAGGCGCCTGCCCACCGCGCTGGTCACCACGCCCGAGAGCCTGTCGCTGATGCTCTCGCGCGCCGACGCGCAGGAGCAGCTGCGCAGCGTGCGCATGGTGGTGGTGGACGAATGGCACGAGCTGATGGGCAACAAGCGTGGCGTGCAGGTGCAGCTGGCGCTGGCGCGCCTGCGCCGCTGGCAGCCCGGACTGGTGGTGTGGGGCATGTCGGCCACGCTCGGCAACCTGCAGGAGGCGCTGTACACGCTGCTGGGGTCGGGCGCCGACGGCGTGCTGGTGCGCGGCGAGACACCCAAGGAACTCATCGTCGACTCGCTGCTGCCGCCGCGCTCCGAGCGCTTTCCCTGGGGCGGCCACCTGGGCGTGACCATGCTGCCGCAGGTCGTCCAGGAGATCGCGGGCAGCAGCACCACGCTGGTCTTCACCAACACCCGCTCGCAGGCGGAGATCTGGTATTCGGCGCTGCTGGAGGCGCGGCCCGACTGGGCCGGCGAGATCGCGCTGCACCACGGCTCGCTGGACCGCGCGGTGCGCGAATGGGTGGAACTCGCGTTGAAGAAGGGCAGCCTGCGCGCGGTGGTCTGCACCTCCAGCCTGGACCTGGGCGTGGACTTCCTGCCGGTGGAGCGGGTGCTGCAGATCGGTTCGGCCAAGGGCATCGCGCGGCTGCTGCAGCGAGCCGGGCGCTCGGGGCACGCGCCGGGCCGGCCCTCGCGCATCACGCTCGTGCCCACCCACAGCATCGAGATCATCGAGGGCGCCGCGGCGCGCGAGGCCATCGCCGCCGGCCTGATCGAGGACCGCCGCACGCCGCACCAGCCGCTGGACGTGCTGGTGCAGCACCTGGTGACCGTGGCGCTGGGCGGCGGCTTTCTGCCCGGCGAACTCCATGCCGAGGTGCTCGGCACCGCCGCGTATGCGCGGCTGGGCGCCGAGCAGTGGCAGTGGTGCCTGGACTTCGTGCGGCGCGGCGGCCCCTCGCTGGTGGCCTACCCGGACTTCCAGCGCGTGGTGCCGGATGAGCAGGGCGTGTGGCGCGTGCCCGATGCGCGGCTGGCGCGGCGCCACCGCATGAACATCGGCACCATCGTGAGCGATGCCAGCGTCTCGGTGCAGTACCTGGGCGGCGGGCGCATCGGCAGCGTGGAGGAGAGCTTCGTCGCGCGCCTCAAGCCCGGCGACTGCTTCCTCTTCGGCGGGCGGCTGCTGGAGCTGGTGCGCTTCCACGACATGACCGCCTTCGTGCGCCGCGCCACCGGCAAGCGGCCGGCCGTGCCGCGCTGGGGCGGCGGGCGCATGGCCTTCACCAGCACGCTGGGCGACGCGGTGGTGCAGCAGCTGGCCAAGGCCGGGGAGGGCGTGTACGACTCGCCCGAACTTCAGAGCCTCAAGCCCTTGCTGGAGCTGCAGCGGCAATGGTCCGCGCTGCCCGCGCCGGAGCACCTCCTGGCCGAGACCCTGAAGACGCGCGAGGGCTGGCACCTGTTCGTCTATCCCTTCGCGGGCCGGCCGGTGCACCTGGGGCTGGCGAGCCTGCTGGCCTGGCGCATCGCGCAGCACGAGCCGCGCACCTTCTCCATCGGCTTCAACGACTACGGCTTCGAGCTGCTCAGCGCGGTGGAGGTGGACTGGGGCGCGCTGCTGCCGACCGCGCTGCGAACTGGCGAGTCGCCCGACCCGCAAGGCGGGCTGCTGCACGAGGTGCTGGCCAGCCTCAATGCCAGCGAGCTGGCGCGCCGGCGCTTCCGCGAGATCGCGCGCGTGTCGGGCCTGATCTTCCAGGGCTATCCCGGAGAGAAGCGCAGCAACCGCCAGCTGCAGGCTTCCAGCTCGCTCTTCTACGAGGTGTTCCGCAAGTACGACCCTGGCAACCGCCTGCTCGCGCAGGCCGAGGAGGAGCTGCTGGCGCAGGAGCTGGAGATCGGCCGCCTGCAGTCCAGCCTCGCGCGCATGAACGGGCAGCAGTTGCTGATGCGGCCGATCGAGCGGCCCACGCCCTTCTCCTTTCCGCTGATGGTGGAGCTGTTCCGCGAGCAGCTGTCCAACGAGAAGCTGGCCGACCGCATCGCGCGCATGGTGGCGCAGCTGGAGAAGGCGGCTGGCGGCAGCGTGGCCGTGGGGCACGTGGACGAGGTCCGCAGCAGCCTGGTGTTCGGCGCGCAGGGCGCAAACTAGGCGCATGTCCCGCAGCGCCCACGTCGAGGTTCAATGGGCAGGCGAGCGCCTGCTGCTCCTGCCGGAGCGGGCCATCGCCTGGCCCGCGCAGGGCACGCTCTTCCTGGCCGACCTGCACCTGGGCAAGGCCGCCACCTTCCGCGCGCTGGGCCAGCCCGTGCCCGGCGGGACCACGGCGCAGAACCTCGCGCGGCTGGACGCGCTGGTCGAGCACCACGCGGCGCGCCATCTCGTGCTGCTGGGCGACTTCCTGCATGCGGCGCAGGCCCGCACGCCCACGCTGCTGGCCGCGCTCGACGCGTGGCGCGCCGGGCATTCGCAACTCGCCTGCACCCTGGTGCGCGGCAACCACGACAGCCGCGCCGGCGATCCGCCGCCGGGCCTGGGCTTCGACATCGTCACCGAGCCCTGGCTCGCCGGGCCCTTCGCCTGCTGCCACCATCCGCAGGCGCACCCCACGCATTTCGTGCTGGCGGGGCACCTGCATCCGGTGTGCAGCCTGCACGGCAGCGGCCGGCAGAGCGTGCGGCTGCCCTGCTTCGTGCAGGAGGGGCGCCAGGCCGTCCTGCCCGCCTTCGGTGAATTCACCGGCGGCTGGTACATGGAGCGTGCACCGGGCCGGCGCTTCTATGCCGTCGGCGGCGATGCGGTATGGGCGCTGCCCGCCTGAGCTTGGCGCGCGCTAGGCACCGGCCAGGGCGCCGCGCAGCAGCAGCGCTGCGAGCAGCAGCATCGTCAGCCCGATGAGCCCGTCCAGCACCTGCCAGGCGCGCGGCCGCGCGAACCACGGCGCCAGCCAGCGGGCACCGTAGCCCAGCAGCCCGAACCAGGCGAGGCTGCCCGCGCTCGCGCCGGCGACGAACCAGCCGCGCAGCGCCGCCGGCTGCTGCGCGCCGATGCTGCCCACCAGCAGCACCGTGTCGAGATACACGTGCGGATTGAGCAGCGTGAAGGCGGCCGCCTGCGCGAGTGCCGCGCCCCGGCCGGGCGCCGCCGTGCCGGCGGCCGCCTGCAACCGGTGCGCGTGCCTTGCGCGGCGCAGCGCCTGGACGCCATACGCGGCCAGGAAGGCGGCGCCCGCCAGTGCCAGGATGCGGGCCAGGCCGGGCCGCTCGCCCAGCGCCTGCGCCATGCCCAGCACGCCCGCTGCGATCAGCAGCGCGTCGGCCAGCGCGCAGAACAGCACGATGGGCCCAATGTGCTCGCGGCGCAGCCCCTGGCGCAGCACGAAGGCGTTCTGCGCCCCGATGGCCACGATCAGGCCCAGGCTCAGGAACAGGCCCTGCAGGAAGACGGGGAAGGCGAGCGGGGCGGACATGGCATCAGCTTGCCTGCATCCGCCAGTGAAGCCAAACTGTCTTTCCTAATCCCACTTAAGAATTCCTGATGCTCGACTATGCCGCCCTGTCGGCCCTGGCCGCGGTCGTGCGCGAGGGCAGCTTCGAGCGCGCGGCCCGCGCGCTGCACGTGACCCCCTCGGCCATCTCCCAGCGCATCCGCCTGCTGGAGGAGCGCGTGGGCTGCGCCCTGGTCGTGCGCGAGCAGCCCTGCCGGCCCACCGAGACCGGCCGGCGCTTGTGCCGGCATGTCGACCGGGTGCGCCTGCTGGAGCAGGAGCTGGAGGGCGCGGTGCCGGCGCTGGCGCCCGAGGGCCTGGCGCGCGTGCCGCTGCCGGTCGCCGTCAATGCCGACAGCCTGGCCACCTGGTTCGCGCCGGCGATGGCCGCGTTCGCGGCGCGCGCGCCGGTGCTGATGGAGATCGCGGTGGACGACCAGGACCATACCGAGGCCTGGCTGCGAAGCGGCGCTGTGGTGGCTGCCGTCACCGCGAACCCGCGCCCCGCCGCCGGCTGCAACAGCCAGCCGCTGGGCGCCATGCGCTACATCGCCGCCGCCAGCCCGGCCTTCGTGGCCAGCCACTTCAAGGCGGGCGTCGGCGCCAGCACGCTGGCCCGTGCGCCCAGCCTGGTGTTCAACACCAAGGACGAGCTGCAGTCGCGCTGGGCGCGCCGCGTCTGCCACCGGCACGTGGAGTTGCCGCGCCACAGCCTGCCTTCGCCGCAGGCCTTCGTCGTCGCGACGGTCGCGGGCATGGGCTGGGGCCTGCATCCGCAGGCCCTGATCGCGCCGCAGCTGGCGGACGGCACGCTCGTCGCGCTGGTGCCCGAGGCGCCGCTGGACGTGCCGCTGCACTGGCAGCAGGCGCGTGCCGCCTCGGGCCTGCTCGATGGCCTCACGCGCGAACTGGTGTCGGCTGCGCGCGGCGCGCTGCTGCCGCCGTAGCCCGCGCGCGATGGCCTGGGCTCAGTCCTCGGCCGCCTGCTCCAGCGCGCGGCGCCGGCTCAGCGAACGGACCGTGGCCAGGCGCGCGAGCTGCTCGGCATTGGGCCGCGAGCGGCCCTGCTCCCACAGGTAGATGGTGGCGCCGCTCATGCCCACCAGCTTGCCGTAGGCTGCCGCCGACAGACCGATCTTGGCGCGGTGCGATGCGAGCCGGGCGGCGCTGAAGCGGCGCGGCACCTCTTCTTGCGCCTGCGACGAGCGGGCCGAGGCCGCGGCCGCGTGGCGGTCGGCGCGCTTGAGCTGCTTCTGCAGCTCCGCCACCTGGCGCCGCAACTGGACGATCACGCCACGCTGCTGCGTGACAGCCTTCTTCAAGCCGTCGACTTCGGCGCGGATTTCCTTGCGGGCGATGCGCGCGATCTCGGCTTTGAGTACGGATGCGATGTTGGCCATGGCTCCGCATTCTGCGCCACCCGGATGACGCGCCGGATTCGGGGCCCTGGATGAAGGCGCGTACCCGAAGCCGTGCCCCGTGCGGAACTACCTGCTTTCGTAGAGCTGCCAGGCGGCCTGCGCGCTGGCGCCCTCGTGGATCATGGCCATCAGCGCGGCCACCACGGCCGCGGGGTTCGCATGCTGGTAGACGTTGCGGCCATAGACCATGCCCACCGCGCCCTGGTCGAGCAGCACGCGCGAGCGCTCGAACACCTGCTGCAGGTTCTCGCGCCCGCCGCCGCGCACCAGCACCGGGCAGCGCGCGGCCTGCACCACGCGGTGGAATTCATGCGGATCGGCGGTGGGGTCGGCCTTGACGATGTCGGCGCCCATCTCGCGCGCCAGGCGCACCAGGGTGACGATCTTCTGTGCATCGCCGTCCACCATGTAGCCGCCGCGGCCCTCGCCGTGGGGCTGCATCACCAGCGGCTCGATCATCAGCGGCATGCCATAGCGCTCGCAGTCGGCGCGCACGCGCGAGATGTTCTGCACGCACTGGCGGAACAGATCGGGCTCGTCGGGCAGCATGAAGAGGTTGACCACCACGCAGGCCGCGTCCATCTGCACCGCGGGCAGCACCGGGTCGTGCTCGTTCTGCAGCAGCGCCCACATCACGCGGTGGCGGGTGGCGTTGTAGGGGTTGCCCATGTCCAGGCGCATGACCAGCGCCGGCTTGGCCTTGCCGGGGCGGTGCTGCAGCAGCTCGGCCTGGCCGTAGTTCATCTGGATGGCGTCGGGGCGCGCCGCCACCAGGCGGTCCATGAGGGCGGGCATGTCCTCCAGCCCGTCGAGGAAGCTGGGTTCGTTGCACACGCCGTGGTCGAGGGCGATGTCCAGGCAGCGGCCGGCATGCAGCAGCCGGGCCAGGCGTGCCTCCTTGGCATTGGCCATGATGGGAGCGACTCCTTGTGAAGTGTTGGGGGAACGGGGTTGGGTGGCGGCCGTCTCAGGCGAGCGCGGCCAGGTGTTGACGGGCGGCGCCGTCGATCTGCGCCAGTTCGCTCGCGGCCAGCGAGAGCGCACCGGCCGCCGCGTTCTGGCGCGCCTGTTCGGCGGTGCGCGCACCGCACAGCGCCGTCGAGACGCTGCCGTGCGCCAGCGTCCAGGCGATCATCAGTTCGGAGAAGCTGCAGCCCGCGCTGCGGCGCAGCGGCTCCAGCGACGCGAAGAAGGCGGACAGCCGCGCGCGGTTGCCGGGCGAGAAGCGCGGGTTGCCCGCGCGCTGGTCGTCGCCGCCGAACTGCCGCGCCGGATCGATGGGGCCGGCCAGCAGGCCCAGCGCCAGCGACGAGTAGCCCATCACCGCCACGCCATTCTCCTGGCACAGCGGCGCGAGCGACTTCTCGATGTCGCGGTCGATCAGGCTGTAGCGCTCCTGCGCGGCATCCACCGGGCCATGCCGCAGGTACTCGGCCAGCGTGGCCGTGTCGACGTTGCTCACGCCGATGGCGCGGATCTTTCCCTGCCGCTTGAGGGTGAGCAGCGCGTCCATGGTCTCGGCCACCGGCGTCGTGCTGTCCTGCCAGTGGGTGATGTACAGGTCGATGCGGTCGGTCTGCAGGTTCTTCAGGCTCTGCTCCACCTCGAAGAAGATCGAGTCGCGCCCCAGGTGGCGGTGCACCGGGCGGCCGTCCTCGTCGAAGAAGTGCGTGCCCTTGTCCGTGTGCCACACCAGGCCGCACTTGGTGGCGATCACCGCCTGCTCGCGCCGGCCCTTGAGCGCCTGGCCCACCAGCCGCTCTGACTGGCCAAGCCCGTAGGCGGGCGCGGTGTCGATGAGCGTCACGCCGGCGTCCAGCGATGCGTGGATCGCGCCGATGGCCGCGCGGTCGTCGTTGCCGCCCCACATCCAGCCGCCCATGGCCCAGGTGCCCAGGCCGATGGCCGAGCAGCGGATGCCCGAGGGCCCCAGCGTGGTCTGCTTCATTGCCATCATCGCGCGGCCTTTCTGGTGTTCAGCAGGTGGTCGGCGGTCACGGCCGCGAGCAGGATCAGCCCCTTGATCACGTCCTGCCAGTAGGGCGAGACGTCCAGCAGGATGAGCGAACTGGTCACCACCGACAGCAGCGCCAGCCCCAGCACCGCGCCCAGCACCGTGCCCGAGCCGCCCTTGAGGCTGGCCCCGCCGATGACGGCGGCGGCGATCACGTTGAGCTCCATGCCCATGCCGAAGGTGGGCGTGGCGGCGCCGAAGCGCGCCGTGTAGATCACGCCGGCCAAGCCCGCCGATGCGGCGCACAGCACCGTGACCCAGAACTTCACGCGCCCCACGCGGATGCCCGAGTACAGCGCCGCCTTCTCGTTGCTGCCCGTGTAGAACACCCGGCGCAGCAGGGTGGAGCGCCGCAGCACGAAGTCGCTCACCACCACGATGGCCAGGAAGATCAGGATCACCACCGGCACCCCGCCCAGCGTGCCCTGGCCGATGAACTTGAACTGCGGCGGCAGCGAGAACAGCGACTGCGGCGTCCCCTGCGTGAGCGCCAGGCACAACCCGCGCACGATCACCATGAAGGCCAGCGAGGCGATGAAGTGGTTCAGCCCGATGCGGGTGACGCAGCCGCCGATCATCGCGCCGATGAGCGCGCTGCAGCCGATGGCCACCAGGCCCGCGCTCCACGGGTCCAGCCCCATCAGGAACAGCTTGCCGGTGATCACCATGGCCAGGCACACCACCGAGCCCACCGACAGGTCGATGCCGCCGACGATGAGCAGGATGGTCATGCCCACCACCACGATGCCCTCGATCGAGAAGGACAGCAGCATCGCGCGGATGTTGTCCCAGGTGAGGAAGTGCGGCGACGCGAAGCTCATGCCGATGCACAGCAGCGCGATGATGAGCAGGAGGCCGGCCTCGCGCATGCGCGCGAGCTTGAGGGCGAGGTTCATGCGGGCGTGGTCGGTGCCAGGGGACGCGGCCGGCAGTCGGCCGGCATCCAGGCGTGCAGGGAAGTTCATGGGGCGGTGTCCTCCAGTTCACCCAGGCCGGAGGCCAGCCGAAGCAGCGCCTCCTCGTTCATGTGGCTCGCGGCCAGCTCGCCGGCGACGCGGCCTTCGCGGATCACCAGCGCGCGGTCGCACAGGCCGATGACCTCGGGCAGCTCGGACGAGATCACGATCACGCCCACGCCCTGGTTGGCCAGCTCGCGCAGCAGGTGGTGGATCTCGGACTTGGCGCCCACGTCGATGCCGCGCGTGGGCTCGTCCATCAGCAGCACCGAGGGCTGCGTGGCCAGCAGCTTGGCGATGGCCACCTTCTGCTGGTTCCCGCCCGAGAGGCTGGACACCGCGATGTCCACGCCGTCGGACTTGAGCTTGAGCTGGCGGCCCAGCTGCTGCGCCAGGCTGCGCTCGGCGCCGCGCTGCAGCAGGCCCCAGCGCGAGGCCACGCGCGACAGCGCCATGGCGGCGATGTTCTGCGCGATGGGCAGGTCCAGGAACACGCCGGCCGCCTTGCGGTCCTCGCTGAGGTAGGCAATGCCATGCCGCAGCGCGTCCCCGTACTTGCGGATGGCCAGCGGCCGGCCGCGCAGGCGCACGGCGCCGCGCTGCTGGCGGCGCAGGCCGCACACGGTCTCGGCCAGCTCGCTGCGGCCCGAGCCCATGAGGCCGGTGATGCCCAGGATCTCGCCGCGCCGCAGCGCGAAGGACACGCCGTGCACGCGGTCGTCGTCGCACAGCGCCTCGACCTGCAGCAGCGTCTCGGGCGCGTCGTCCGGGGCCGCCGGACGCGGCGGGTAGTAGTTGCCCAGCTCGCGCCCGACCATGCGGCGGACCAGCTCGTCGGGCGTCATGTCGGCAATGGCCGCGCAATGCACGTTGCGGCCATCGCGCAGCACCGTCACGCGGTCCGCGTGGGTGAAGATCTCGGCCATGCGGTGGCTGATGTAGATGATGCCCATGCCCTGCGCCTTCAGGTCGTGCAGCACCTTGAACAGGGCCGCCGATTCCAGCTCGGTGAGCGCGGCGGTGGGCTCGTCGAGGATCAGCACCTTGCACTCGAGCGTGAGCGCCTTGGCGATCTCCACCAGCTGCTGGCTGGAGATGAGCAGATGCTCCACGCGCGCGGCCGGGTCGATGTCCTGGCCCAGGCGCGCCAGCACCTGCGCGGCGCGGCGGTTCAGGCTCGCGAAGTCCATCCACGCGGCATGCCCGGCATTGATCTCGGGCATGAAGATGTTCTCGGCCACGGTGGCATCGCCGCACAGGGCGATCTCCTGGTGCACCAGGCCGATGCCCAGCCGCATCGCGTGCGCCGGGCCGTCGATCTGCACCTGCTGACCGGCGAGGAAGATCTCTCCCTCGTCCGGCCGGTGGATGCCGTCGATGATGTTCATCAGCGTCGACTTGCCCGCGCCGTTCTCGCCGCACAGGGCGTGGATCTCGCCGGCGCGCAGCGAGAAGTCCACGCCCGCGAGCGCACGCGAGGCGCCGAAGCGCTTGCCGATGCCGCGCAGCTGCAGCAGCGGCGGCGGCGGCGGCGGCGCGGCGTCTCCGGCCTGCGGGGAATCGCTCACTCGTTGATTCCCTTGGTGCCGCGGCGGGCCAGGTACTTGTCCCAGTAGAAGTCGTCGGCGTTGTCCTTGGTGACCACCGACAGGCCGTTGTCCAGGAAGGGCACCGACATCGGGTTGGTGCCCCTGCGCTTGGCGTCGTTCATCGGATCGATGAGCTGCGGGTTCTTGGCCAGGAACAGCATCATCATGCCCATGTAGCCCTGCATGCCCTGGTTGGGGTTGATGGCGCCGAACACGTCGCCGGACTTGATCATGTCCAGGATCTTGGCGTTCACGTCGCAGCACATCACCTTGATGTTCTTCTTGCTCTCGACCTTGGCCTGCGCCGCGCCCAGTGCAGAGTTGGCCTCGGGCATGAAGAGGGCGCCCAGGTTGGGGTTCGCCTGGATCATGCTCAGCACCGCCTGGTAGGCCTTGTTCGGGTCCTGGTTGCTGGCCGCGCGGCCCACCTGCTTCATGCCGGGGTGCTTGGTCTTCATGCGGTTGACGAAGGCCGCGATGCGGCGGTCGTGGTTGTCCTGGCCGGGGTTCTCCAGCACCGCGAACTCGCCCTTGCCGCCCAGCGACGCGGCGATCGCGTCGGCGGCCTGGCTGCCCTCGCGGTCGTTGTCCGAGGTGATGAAGGAGCTGCGCTTGGAGTTGGGCGAGTCGGCCGCGAAGGTGACCACCGGGATGCCCATCGCCACCGCGCGGTTGATGGGCTCGATGAAGGGGTCGGGGTTCATCGGATGCAGCAGGATGCCCGCGGGCTTGCGCGCCAGCTCCTGCTCGAAGGAGGCCAGCTGCTTGTTGACGTCGTACTCGGGCGTGCCGGAGTAGCGCGTCTTCACGCCAAGCTCGCGGCCCAGCTGCTTCATCATCTCGTAGACCGGGAACCAGTACTCCACCCCCGAGACCATCACGTTCATCACGTAGACGTCGCCGGGCTTGCCGTGCAGGCCCACCGCACCGGCCGCTGCCGGCTGCTGCTGGCCGAAGGCACTGGCACCCGCCAGGCCCATTCCCGCGGCGGCGGCGGACTTCAGGAAATTGCGCCTCATCTCTCGTCTCCTCTGGTTGTGCTGACGGGTGCGGCGGCACGTCCGGCCACCGCAGCACCTGCTTTGCTAAGGCCACAACGGCTGTTATGACAGGCGGACTGTAAACCTGGCTTGTTTCTTCCCGTACTTAGGGGAAACACTACTGGTGAGCACCAAAGCTTGCCGCGAAGCTGTTATGACATGTTCAGTGATCTCTTCATCGGAATCGACATCGGATCGAGCAGCCTGAAGGCACTTGCCATCGATGGCGCGACCGGCCAGGTGGCCGCCATCGCGCGCCAGGCGCTGCCCTACCAGCGGCTGCCGGGCGGCGGCTGCGAACTCGGCGCGGGCGCCATCGGGGCCACGCTGGACCAGGTGCTCGGCACCGTGGCGCAGCAGCTGGGCGTGCGGGTGGCGCAAGTGAGGGCCCTGGCCTGCACCGGCCACGGCGCGGGGCTGTATGCGCTCGATGCCAACGGCTGGCTGGTCGATGGGCGGGCGGTCGCCTCCACGGACCAGCGCGCGCAGTCCCGTGCCGAGGCGCTCGCGCGCGAGCAGGGCGCGGCCCTCTTCGACGAGGCCGGCTGCGCGCCCTGGGCGGCCCAGCCCCTGCTGCTCGCGGCCGAGCTGCTGGGCACGGACGCGTTCCAGCGCGGCGCGGCGCACCGCATCCTCTTCGCCAAGGACTACGTGGCGCTGCTGCTGTGCGGCGAGCAGGCGACCGATGCGAGCGATGCGAGCACCGCGGGGCTGCTCTCGCTGGCCACCGGCGACTGGTCGGCGCGCGTCATCGCCGCATCGGGCCTCGCCGATGTCGGCGCGCACAGCTTCGCGCCGCTGACGCCGCGCGCACAGGTCATCGGCCAGCTGCTGCCGGCGCGGGCCCGCGCCTGCGGCCTGCCCGCAGGCCTGCCGGTGGCGATGGGCGCCATCGACCTGCTGGCCGCCATGGAGGCGGTGCGCGCGCAGCAGCGCGGCCGCGCCGTCGCGGTGCTCGGCACCTGGTGCGTCAACGCGGTGAGCGCGCCGGCGATCGAGCCCCGGCCGGCGGTGAGCGCCATCGTCAACTACGGCCAGCCGGGGCAGCGCCTGTACATGGACAACAGCCCGTCGTCGATGGCGAACATCGCCTGGGCCACCGGCGCGCTGGGCCTGCCCGATGCGCAGGCGCTGCTCGACCTGGCCATGAGCGCACCGCTGGGCGCGCACGGCCTGCGCTTCCTGCCCTTCGTCAATGGCGGCGGCCCGGGCGCCGGCTACGTGGGGCTGCGCAGCCAGCACACGCGTGCCGACCTCGCCCGCGCCGTGGTCGATGCGGTGGCGGCGCTGCATGCGCGCCAGCTCGGCCGCCTCGCCGCATGCGGGCTGGACGTGTCGGCCCTCACCGTGCTGGGTGGCGGCGCCAGCGACACCCGCCTGGTGCGGCTGCTGGCCGGCTTCCTGGGCCGGCCGGTGGAGCGCTGCGCCCACGACGAGTCCGGTGCCCGCGGCGCGGCGATGCACGCCGCGCTGTCGCAAGGCTGGACGCAGGACGGCGCCGAGCTCGGCCGCATGGGCCCGGCCTGCGATGTCGTCGAGCCCGATCCCGCGCAGGCGGGTGCCGAGGCCGCTTTCCTCGCCGGCTTCAACGAACTGATCGACCGCAGCACCGCCGCGGCCGCGGCGGCGCGCCAAGGGAATCCATGAACGCCTGGCAACTGCCCTACCTTCGGCCCGCCGCATTGGCCGGCCGCCACTTCTCCACCGTCATCGTCGGCGCCGGCATCAACGGCGTGGGCGTGTTCCGCGACCTGTCGCTGCAGCGCGTGGACTGCCTGCTGGTCGACAAGGGCGATTTCGGTGCCGGCGCCAGCAGCGCGCCCTCGCGCATGATCCACGGCGGCCTGCGCTACCTGGAGAACGGCGGCTTCTCGCTGGTGGCCGAGGCCACGCGCGAGCGCAACCTGCTGCTGCGCAACGCGCCGCACCTGGTGCGTCCGCTCGAGACGGTGGTGCCCCTGTCCAGCCTGTTCGGCGGACTGGTCAGCAGCGCCCTGCGCTTCATCGGGCGCAACCCGCCGCAGAAACGCACCCGCGGCCTGCTGGCAGTGGCCCTGGGCCTGCGCCTGTACGACATGCTGGGCCGGCGGCAGCGCGCCTTGCCCGCGCATCGCATCGAGCGCCTGCGCGGCGGCGACCGCTCGCTGTTCCGCGAGGCCGTGCGCTGGGCCGCCACCTACTTCGATGCGTGGATCAGCCATCCCGAATGGCTGATCCACGAGCTGATTGCCGACGCCTGCCACGACCAGCCGCGCTCCGCCGCGGTCAACTACTGCCGCGCGGTCGGCTGCGCCGGCAACATGCTGACGCTGCGCGACGAATTGACCGGGGCGCTGGTGCAGGTGACGGCCGACTGCGTGGTCAACGCCGGCGGCGCCTGGCTGGACCGCTGCGCCAGCGTGCTGGGCGGCGCGACGCCGCGCGTGATGGGCACCAAGGGGTCGCACCTGGTGCTCGACCATCCGCCGCTGCGCCAGGCCCTCGCGGAGCGCATGGCCTACTTCGAGGCGGTGGACGGGCGCGTGTGCGTGGTCTATCCCTTCCTCGGCCGCGTGCTGGTGGGCTCCACCGACATCCCGGTGGAGGACCCCGACCGCATCGCGACCGAGCCGCAGGAGGTGGACTACCTGCTCGAGGTGCTGCGCGAGCTCTTCCCCGCGCTGCGCTTCGACAGGGACCAGGTCGTCTACACCTTCGTCGGCGTGCGGCCGCTGGCCCGCTCGGACGCCGAGCACCCGGGCCAGATCTCGCGCGACCACTCGGTGGTGATCGACCCGCCCGACGCCACCCGCGACATCCCCGTGGTGGGGCTGGTGGGCGGCAAGTGGACCACCTTCCGCGCGCTGGCCGAGGAGGCGAGCGACCGGGTGCTGGGCCAGCTGGGCCGCACCCGCACGGCATCCACCTGTGACTTGGCCATCGGCGGCGGCGCCGACTACCCCGCGGGCGAGGCCGCATGCAGCCAGATGACGCAGCGGATCGTGGGGGCCTCCGGGCTTTCGCCGGGGCGGGCTTCGGCGCTGGTCGCGCGCTATGGCAGCAAGGCGCCGGCGCTGGCGCAGCGCCTGGCTGCATCCGGCGACCGGCCGCTCGCGCATGCGGGCAGCTATTCCGCCGCGGAGATCGGCTACCTGTGCCTGGAGACCGGCGTGGTCCACCTGGACGACCTGGTCATCCGGCGCACGCTGCTGGCCATCCGCGGCCAGATCGACGACGCGGCACTGGCCGAGCTGGCCGACGTGGCGGCCGAGGTGCTGGGCTGGGACGCGGCGCGCCGCCAGCAGGAACTGCACGACTGCGCCCGCCGCCTGCGCGAGCGCCACGGCGTGCCGCTGGCGAGCGTGCCGCCGCACGCCGACGCGAGCGCTGCTTTCGAGGCATCATCGCTGGTGCCGTGAAGGGGAGGGAAGCGCGCATGTCCGACACCTTCAATTCACTGGAACCAGGCACCCTGGACCGCCTCGCCGACGACACCGTGAACCGCCCGAAAGAAACCCCGCCCGCGCTCGATCGCAGCTCCGAATCCCCCCTGTGGGCGCAGTTCCGCGACGCGCTTCGCATGCGCATCCTGCAAGGCGAGCTGCCGGTGGGCGCCAAGCTGCCTTCGGAAGCCGAACTGGGCGAGCAGTACGGCATCTCGCGCATCGTCGTGCGCGAGGCCCTGGCGGACCTGGTGCGCAACAACCTCATCTACAAGATCAAGGGCCGCGGCGCCTTCGTGTCGGCGCGCGAGCGCGACGAGGACTTCGTCTCCACCGTGCTGGGCTTCTCAGACGAGATGGAGCGCAAGGGCATCTCGGTGCGCACGCAGATCCTGTCGCAGGAGCTGCGCGACCCCACGGAACAGGAGGCCGGCTCGCTGGGCCTGACCCCCGGCATCCAGGTGGTGGCGCTCAAGCGCCTGAGAAGCGTGGACGGCGAACTGCGCCTGCTGGTGGAGACGGTGGTGCCGGCCGACCTCGCGCCCGGCCTGCATCGCACGCGGCTGGAGGATCGCTCGCTCTACGACGTGCTGCGCCGCCAGTACGGCCTGCGGCTGGTGCGCGCCGAGCGCTGGATCGACGCCGTGCTGCCGGATGACCAGACCTGCCGGCTGCTGGCATTGCCCGGGCCCGAGCCGCTGCTGCGCATCGAGTCGATCGCATATGGCGCCAACGGGCGGCCCTTGGAGCACTACCGGGCGCTGCACCGATGCAAGACGAGCCGCCTGCATGTGCAGACGACGACTTGACGGGAGCCGGCGGTGCGCTCAACCGGGGAATGACTGGGTATCCAGGAAGACGCTGATGGTCTTCCATGGCGCACGCATCCTGTTTGGCCCCAACGCCTGGCGGAACGAGAATCGAGCCGGCCAGAGCCCGATGGCCGACCCCACGGCCGCACCAACCCGATGCCCTCCTTGCCTTCTGCGCTCCCCGCGCCAGACGCGGTTCACCAGGCCGTCGACGCGCTCTATCGGGCAGAAGGCCGGCGCATCTTCGCCACGCTCGTGCGCTTGCTGGGCGATTTCGACATTGCGGAAGAAGCGCTGCACGACGGCTTCCGCATCGCGCTGGAGCGTTGGACCACCGAGGGCATTCCGGACAACCCGCGCGCGTGGATTGTGTCGGCCGGCCGCTTCAAGGCCATCGACGGGCTGCGACGCCGCGCTCGCCTGACTGACTGGGACGAGGCTGGCGAAGCCGCCCAGGCCGCGCACGATCCATCGCCAAACTGGGATGAGAGGGATGCGCAGGACGAGTTGCTCGAAGACGATCGCTTGCGCCTGGTATTCACCTGCTGCCACCCCGCCCTTGCGCCCGAGGCGCAGGTCGCACTCACGCTGCGCGAGGTATGCGGCCTGAGCACCGAGGCCATCGCCAGTGCTTTCCTGGTGCCGGCGCCCACGCTGGCGCAGCGCATCGTGCGGGCCAAGGCACGCGTACGGCAGGCGCGCATTCCCTACCAGGTGCCTGCGTTCGCCGAACTGTCCGAGCGCCTGGATGCCGTGCTGCGGGTGGTGTACCTGGTGTTCAACGAGGGCTATGCGGCTTCGGCTGGCGACTCCCTCACCCGGCCCGACCTGTCCGCCGAGGCAATCCGACTGGGCCGCCTGCTGCTGCAGTTGTTGCCCGAGCCGGAGGCGATGGGGCTCATGGCCCTGATGCTGCTGCACGAATCGCGTCGAGGCGCGCGCGTTGCGCAGACCGGTGAATTGGTCCTGCTCGAGGACCAGGACCGCAGTCTCTGGCGCGCGGATCTGATGGCCGAAGGCCGCTGCCTGGTGGAGCAGGCGCTGGCGTCGCGCCGTTTCGGCCCCTACACCCTGCAGGCGGCGATCGCGGCGGTGCACGCCCAAGCGCCCACTGCCACGGCAACCGACTGGGTGGAAATCGCCGGCTTGTACGACCTTCTGTTGCGAGTCGCACCTTCGCCAGTGGTGGAGCTCAATCGCGCGGTCGCCATCGCGATGCGCGACGGGCCCGCGGTCGGCCTGGCCCTGATCGACGGCCTGCTGGCTCGCGGCGCGCTGGATGACTATCACCTGGCTCATGCGGCGCGGGCCGACCTGTGCCGCCGGCTCCGCCGCAACGAGCAGGCACGTGCCTCGTATGAACGCGCGCTTGCACTGGCGCGGCAGGTCCCGGAACGGGTCTTTCTGGCCAGGCGGCTCGCAGCGCTCGATCGGAATGATCCGGCGCCCTGATACAAACTCTTTCACGGCGAGGTGTCGAAACTCGCGCGTGTCGTCCGACTAGGGATGTCGTCACATCGACTTCGTCACTCCAAGGAGACTGCCATGCGATACCTGTGCCTCATCCACTTCGATGAGACGCTGCTCGACACGCTTGCGGCGCCCGCGCTGGCCGCGCTGGAGCGCGAATCGCGCGCCTGCGAGGATGAATTGCGCACTCGCGGCCAACTGGTGGCCGCACATGCCCTGCAGCGCGCGAAAGCCACCAAGGTGGTGCAGCTTCGCCAGGGTCGCATCGCCTCGCGCGACGGGCCGTTCTCCCAGACCAAGGAGCAGCTCGGCGGGTTCCTGCTGATCGACGTTCCGGATCTGAACGCCGCGATCCAGATCGCGGCGCGCCTGCCCATGGCCCGCCATGCCAGCATCGAAGTGCGCCGGGTCGCCGTCGTGGAAAGGATGGCGACATGAGATACCTGTGCCTGATTCACTGCAGCGACGACCAGATGGCCGGCGGCGTTGAGCCCGGCGACATGCCGCAGTTCGTCAACGCGCATCTCGACTATGACGACGCGCTGCGCGCCACCGGCCAGCTTGTCGCCACCGAAGCGCTGGAGGCTGCGCCTTCCGCCGCCATCGTCCGTGTGCGCCAGGGCAAGTTGTGGGTGACGGACGGCCCGTTCGCCGAGACGAGCGAGCAGCTCGGCGGCTTCTACCTGGTCGACGCGGCGAGCGACGAGGAAGCGATACGCATCGCAGCTGGCATTCCATCGGCGCGCGTGGGCAGCATCGAGGTGCGGCCGGTGGCGCAAACGGAGCACCGCGCATGAACCACCCGGTCGCCGACAAGGCCGGCGCGCGCGAATGGATCGGGCTGGCCGTGATCGCCTTGCCCTGCATGATCTACGCGATGGACCTCACGGTGCTGAACCTCGCCGTGCCGCACCTGAGCGCCGCGCTACGGCCGAGCAGCGCGCAGATGCTCTGGATCGTCGACATCTACGGTTTCGTGCTGGCCGGCTCGCTCATCACCATGGGCACGCTGGGCGATCGCATCGGGCGGCGCAAGCTGCTGCTGGTCGGCGCCCTGTGCTTCGGCATCGCCTCCGTGCTTGCAGCGTATTCCACCAGCGCACCCATGCTGATCGCCACCCGTGCGCTGCTGGGGCTGGCTGGCGCGACGCTGGCGCCCTCGACCCTCTCGTTGATTCGCAACATGTTTCTCGACCAGCAAGAGCGCAGCGTGGCCATCGGCGTGTGGATTGCCAGCTTCTCCATCGGCGGCACGATCGGCCCGCTCGTCGGCGGCGCCCTGCTGGAGCACTTCTGGTGGGGATCGGTGTTCCTGGTCAGCGTGCCGGTGATGGTGCTGCTGCTGGCGCTGGGGCCCTGGCTGCTGCCCGAATACCGCGACGAGGCGGCGGGCAGGCTGGACCTGCTCAGCGCGCTGCAGTCGCTGCTGGCGGTGCTGGGGGTGGTCTACGGCCTCAAGCATTGGGCGGAAGGCGGCTCCGGAGCCGTGGCGTTCACCGCCGTGATGACCGGTGTCCTGATGGGCGTCGCGTTTGTTCGGCGCCAGGGCCGGCTCGTTGACCCGCTCATCGACCTGCAGCTGTTCCGCCACGCCACGTTTCGCGCAGCGCTGACGATCAACACGCTGAGCTTCTTCGTGGCGTTTGCATCCTTCCTGTTTGTTTCGCAGTACTTGCAACTGGTGCTGGGCCTCAGCCCATTGCACGCCGGCTTGTGGACCGTACCCTCGGGCTTGGCCTTCGCACTCGGCTCGACCGTGGCGCCTCGACTGGCTCGCACGATCCCGGCAGGCCGGGTAGTGACGAGCGGCTTGTTGGCGGCGGCCCTGGGCTTCGCGCTCATGGCGCAGGCGGGCCGCGGCGATGGCCCCTTGCTGCTGGTCTGCGCCTACACGCTGCTGTCACTGGGCCTTTCCTTCGTGTTCACGCTCGCGGTGGACCTGATGGTGGGCGCGGCGCCGCCCGAGCGCGCGGGCGCTGCCGCGGCCATTCAGGAAACCAGCTCGGAGCTGGGCGGCGCGCTGGGCATCGCGATGCTCGGCAGCATGATCGTGGCCATCTACCGGCGCACACTGGGTGAATCTGGCCCCATGGGCCTGCCGGCACAGGTGCTGGAGATCGCGCGCGAAAACCTGGGGGCTGCAGCCTCCGCCGCGGATGGCCTTCCAGGTGCGCAAGGTCCTGCGTTGCTGCAGGCCTCGCGTGAAGCCTTCGAGGCGGCTTTCCAGGCCAGTGCCCACCTCAGCGCCGCGGTCGCGCTGGCAGCCGCGTTGCTGGCTGCCCTGATCCTGCGCGGGCCGCGCGGGCCGCTGGACGGGCTCGGCGATTCGGCGAGCGAGGCGCGCGAAACTCCATAGGCCGCTTCCGCTGCACCCCGGCTCGTCGGCCTTGCGTGGCGAAAAAACTGTCTGCTAAGGAGGCAGCCGCTCGTCTTTGGCGGTCTCATACGTGGTGGAAACGATCCTGCTCGATGCTCGCCGACTTCGACGCGCAGTAGGAGTATGCGCATCGCGATTTGTGCCAGCGTCCGCGTCCCGTCGAGTTCTCCAGCGAACCCAGCGATCGGGTGACCTTGTCCTGCAAGTGGGCCGATGACGGCAGTGCCATCAAGTTCGAGTGGACCCACGCGAGTACCTCGCCCGCAACGCTTAGCCTCGTTGAGGCCAACCTAGGCAGTCGCCTCAAAGCCACTAATCTTGCGAGGACTTCGCAAGGTCTGAAACCGAATCGAATCAAATCCCCCAACTCGACACACTTGGTTTCCAGGCGAATGCTGCGCGTCTCGGTAGCGCGTCTATGGTCCGCATCGTTTGTCTTCGGCTGATTTCTCGTTCACCAACTACTGTGAGGAGGATTCCATGTTCGTTAGACGTTCGATTGCGGCAGCTTGTGTGCTGACCTTACCCTGTGCTGTTGGGGTGGCACAGACGATCTTTCCGTCCGATAGCCAGTACTTCGACAACCGCTGGTACATCACCCCCTTCGGCAGCTACACCAAGGCGGACAGCAGCCGCCTCTCGGACGACGGCTGGGGCGGCGGGCTGGCGTTCGGCAAGCCTATCAGTCCGTACTGGAACATCGAGTTGCGCACGCAGTACGAGGAACTCGACCAACAGTCCGGCGGCCCGGGCAAGTACGAAATCTGGAGCGGCTCGCTGGATGCGCAGTGGTTCTTCCTGGGCCGCACGGGCATGCGCGCGTGGCAGCCCAGCAGCGTGCAGCCCTACATCGTGGGCGGTATCGGTGCCATGAACGACAAGATCAAGTTCCCAGCCGGCAGCAGCGACAACAAGACAAGCTTCATGGCCAACATCGGCGCCGGCGTCGTCTGGCCGTTCTCCTCGTGGGGCCGGCTGGTGGCCGACGCTCGTTACCGCTATGACGACAACCACGGCAAGCTGCCGACCGGCACCCAGGGGCACCTGGACGACTGGGTGTTCTCCGTAGGCCTTCAGATCCCGCTCGGCCCGGTGCCGGTGGTGGCTGCTCCGCCGCCGCCGCGGCCTGCGGCCATGGCGCCGACGTCCCCGCCGCCGCCTCCACCGCCGCCCACGCGCAGCTTCGAGGTCAGCTCCGACGGCACCTTCGAGTTCAACAAGGCGGTGCTGACCCCGGCCGGACGCACGCGCATCGACAACACGAT
>Ga0102594_1000552_pt1 | contig 33636 bp, 30 predicted proteins | sample AraplaCol_mLB_r2_2_FD_76863 | JGI IMG/M metagenome (GOLD analysis project Ga0102594, IMG submission 76863) | Arabidopsis root microbial communities from North Carolina, USA - plate scrape MF_Col_mLB_r2 (SPADES assembly) (version 2) | ecosystem: Host-associated > Plants > Roots > Endosphere...
CATGATGCCGATCTTGCACTCGCCCGGCGTGATCACGCCCGGGCAGTTCGGGCCGATCAGGCGGGTCGACGAGCCGGTGAGGGCGCGCTTGACCTTGACCATGTCGAGCACCGGGATGCCTTCGGTGATGCAGACCACCAGCGGGATTTCCGCGGCGATGGCTTCCAGGATCGAGTCAGCCGCGAACGGCGGCGGGACGTAGATCACGGAAGCATTGGCGCCGGTCTTCTCGACCGCGTCGGCGACGGTGTTGAACACCGGCAGGCCGATATGCTGCGTGCCGCCCTTACCCGGGGTGACGCCGCCGACCATCTTGGTGCCGTAGGCGATCGCCTGTTCGCTGTGGAAGGTGCCCTGGCTGCCGGTGATGCCCTGGCAGATGACCTTGGTGTCCTTGTTGACGAGAACAGCCATGTTACTTGGCTCCCTTCACGGCCTTCACCACCTTTTCGGCGGCGTCGGCGAGATTGTCGGCAGAGATGATCGGCAGGCCGCTCTCGGCCATGATCTTCTTGCCCAGATCGACGTTGGTGCCTTCCAGGCGCACCACCAGCGGAACCGCCAGCTTCACCTCGCGGGCCGCCGCAACGACGCCCTCCGCGATGATGTCGCAGCGCATGATGCCGCCGAAGATGTTGACCAGGATGCCCTTCACATTCTTGTCGCCGAGAATGATCTTGAAAGCAGCCGTGACGCGTTCCTTGGTGGCGCCGCCGCCGACATCGAGGAAGTTGGCCGGCTCGGAGCCGTACAGCTTGATGATGTCCATGGTGGCCATGGCGAGACCCGCGCCGTTGACCATGCAGCCGATTTCGCCGTCGAGCTTGACGTAGTTGAGCGACCACTTGGCGGCTTCGAGTTCGGACGCGTCTTCCTCGTCCGGATCGCGCATGTCCTCCACGTCCTTGTGGCGGTACAACGCGTTGTCATCGAAGTTCATCTTGGCATCCAGCGCGATCATCTCGCCGGCGCCGGTGACGACCAGCGGGTTGATTTCAACGATGGACGCGTCGAGCGCCACGAAGGCCTCGTACATCGCGGTCATGAACTTCACCGCCGACTGCACCTGCTTGCCTTCCAGGCCGAGGCCGAAGGCGATCTGGCGCGCATGATGCGGCTGCATGCCGCTGGCGGGGTCGATATCGACCTTGAGGATCTTTTCGGGGTGCGCCGCGGCGACTTCCTCGATCTCCATGCCGCCCTCGGTCGAGGCCATCACGGTGATGCGCGAGGTGGCGCGGTCGACCAGGAAGCTGAGATACAGCTCGCGCTTGATGTCGCAGCCTTCCTCGATGTAGAGGCGCTTGACCAGCTTGCCCTCGGGGCCGGTCTGGTGGGTCACCAGGGTCATGCCCAGGATCGCCTTCGACTGAGCGGCCACGTCGTCGATCGACTTGACCACCTTCACGCCGCCGCCCTTGCCGCGACCGCCGGCATGGATCTGGGCCTTCACGACCCAGACCGGACCGCCAAGCTGCTTGGCCACGGTAATGGCTTCGTCTGCGGTGAACGCGACTCCGCCACGCGGGACGGCGACGCCGTATTTCGCGAGCAGGCTTTTCGCCTGGTATTCATGGATATTCATGCTGACCTGCGGGTGTTTCCAACCCGGACGGACCCGGGTTCTGAGTGAGTGCCCTTCGGGGATCGAGGTTATAGCAGCCTTCCGAAAGGCCGCAACCGCCGCGCCGGGGTGGTTATCAGGTTTTTAGACGAAAGTTCACGGAATTGCAGCAGCTTATGACACCGTGACCCTAGACTATAACCAAACGGCATACCCCCGCGTGGGGGCCGCCCCGGGTGGTTACCGGCAGGGTATCGGCCCGCTGGCAGAACCGGCCGGATAGACAGCCTGCAGGAGGGGTCCGGGCGGCCTAGCGGCGCTGCCGCAGGGTACGCTCCGACGCCGGACCGTCGCCATAGGTGTAGAGCCGGGTGCTGAGCTGGGGGTTCACGTCGATCTTGCTGAGCGAAATCGAGGTCACCTTGCCCTGGGCATCGGTGACCATCCAGCCGGCGAATTCCAGCGGCTTGTCGCCGAAGACGACGGTCAGCGAGCCTTCCTTGGGCCGGTCGGGCGCGAACAGCGTGACGCGCAGGATCGCCGCGCCGCGCTCGACCTTGGAAATACCGACATCCTTGTCCTCGAAGCTGACTCTGTCGCGCAGCAGCAGGTCCAGCGGCGTGGCGCCCAGCGGGATGCGCTCCACCGTCTTCAGTTCGCGGTCTTCCATAATGATGTAGGCGCCGTCGGAGACGATCAGCATCGGCACCGGCGGATCGAATTCGAAACGGAACCGACCCGGCCGCGTCATGTAGATCTTGCCCTCGGAGGCCCCGCCATCGGGACCGACCTGCAGGAAGCGGCCCTGCATGCTGCGGATGGTGTTGAAATAGTCCGCGATCCGCTTGAGATCGGCGCGGTCGGCATCGGTCAGCTTGGCGCTGCCGGTGGGCGCTGCGGCATAGGCGGTGGCAAGCGGCACTTTCGCGGCAGCAGCGGCGACGGCCATGGACAGCAGGAACTGGCGACGATTGTTCATGCCCAAGCGGTAGCCCCGGCTGATGGCGAAATCAAGGCGATATGCGTAATCTGCGATCACGAAGACGCAGCCAGCCGGGAGTCGCCAGATGATCTTCAGCACCACCGACAGCATCGAGGGCCGCAAGGTGACGGCCTATCTGGGCATCGTCGCCGGCGAGGCGGTGATGGGCACCAACGTGTTCCGCGACTTCTTCGCCGGCATCACCGACATCCTCGGCGGCCGCTCGGGCAGTTACGAAAAGGAGCTGCGCAAGGCCAAGGCGCTGGCGCTGGAAAGCCTGGCCGAGGAAGCGAAAGCACTCGGCGCCGATGCGGTGATCGGCATGGACCTCGACTACCAGCAGATCGGCGGCAACGACCGTCAGATGCTGATGGTGGCGGCCAGCGGCACGGCGGTGAAGCTGGGGTGAGCTAGATAAAAGCCAGCGGCACAAGCGACGTTAGCGACTCAGCGGATACGTTATTAAGCGACACTCACCGCTTCATTCCGCATACACAACTATTCGGCCGTATATTTCCAATTGCCTTTTGCGATCTCCCGATCCTTTCCTAATTCCAACAAGGGCGGGGATCAATCATGAGCAAAAGTCTAGATCGCTTTAGGCGAGAGTGGCTTCGCATATGGAATGTGCTTGGGCGCATCAACTGGAGCGACGAAACATTCACGCCTGAGAAGGCCTATATCTGCTCGGTCTTTTCCAAACTCGCCTATTTACACGTGCCCGAGTTTGAAGTTCTTGGCGAAAGCCAGGTCAAAGTGATCCCATGCCTAACTCATCAAGAAATAGCCGCAAGAGGCTTGGGCATCTCCACGACCGAATTCATTCGTCGGTTAGATATACCGGATGCGTTTATAATCGAGACAGAATACGCAATTGTTGTTGGGGCTGTTGTTCAGAATGTCCTGATACTGGCCTTTCGCGGCACTAGACTTCTGTACCTTTCGGATTGGTTCATCGATTTGCACGCTGCGCCATTTCGACCACCAATCGGAAGCGACCACGTTTTTCATAAAGGATTCTATTTAGCTCTTACTCAGTGCCTTGACCGCGTGACACTCGATGTCAAGCAGCGATTAAATGGCAAAAACATTCCTGTTTATGTGACCGGACATTCGTTGGGTGGTGCGTTAGCTGCGGTCATTCATGCTCTTCGCAACAAGAAGTTTTTGGCCCGCTACCAATTTGAAGGCGTCAACGAAACCGTTCTGGAAACCCATTCCTGTTACACGTTCGGAATGCCTAGGTACGGAAGTACGGCGACGATGTTAGACCTGCCTGTCCCACATCATTTATATAACGCAAGGGATATTGTCCCTTTGCTGCCGCCAAAATTTATAGGCTTCGCCGATACGCCGAGAGAATACGTCGTAGGAAACACGGGTACGCTTGAATCGATTTCGGTACGCCCATCATTGAGCATCTCCTCAGCGCTTGGACGCCTGCACCTGGCGCGCGGGATACGGCATCATTTCATCGAGCGTTACATCAAAAACATCTATGCGCACCTGAAGCATTATCGGCAGGTGTGATCAGACTTGAAATAGTACGACCGTTCTATTATCCTGCGCCCTCCTCCCACCGGATCAGGATCGCATCGTCATGGCCAATCGCTCCCCTGCTTACGGCAAGAAAAGTTCGAACGTTCGGGCTTTACTGGATTTCGCCGCCCAGAGAATCATGCTGAAAGTCGGCTTCACCGCCGCGCCGGACTGGGCCGCCGACCGGGCCGCCCGCATGTTCCTGCGGCCCTGGCAGCAGCCCAGGCCAGATCGTTCCCGGTATGTTTCACGTGAAACACCCTTCGTGGCCGAAAGCGACCGCGGCCCGGTCGCCGGCTACAGCTTCGGCCGCGCCGGCGATCCCGCCGTGCTGCTGGTGCATGGCTGGGAGGACGACCATCTGAGCTGGGCACCGCTGATCGACAGGCTGGTCGAGCGGCGCTACCGCGTGCTGGCGCTCGACCTGCCCGGCCATGGCCGCTCGCCCTCCAGGCTGACCGGCATCCCGATGCTGGCCGAGGGCATTGCGGCCGTGGGCCGCGAGGCCGAGCTGCTGGGCGCAGCCCCGATCCACGCCACCATCGCGCATTCGCTGGGCGCGACCTCCACCGTGGTGGCGGCGGCCGAGCTGGGCCTGAAGCCGGGCCGCCTGGCTTTGCTGGCGCCGCCGAACCATCCGCGCCTGTTCGCCTCGGCGATGATGAAGATGCTGGGGCTGGACCGCATGCAGGTCGAACGCGTGATGGCCGAGATCGAGCGGCTGGTCGGCCGCAGCATGGACTCGCTCTATCTTCCGCCGATGTTGCAGAGGCTTGCAGACCCGGGCCTGCTGCTGCACAGCCGGGACGACAAGGTCGTGCCGCTTCGGCATGGCGAAGAGAATGCGACTGCCTGGACAACGGCGCAGTTCCGCATTCTCGACGGGCTGGGCCATCGCCGGCTGATGACCGATGCCGGCGTGCAGGACATGCTGCTGCGCTTCATCGCGGCAGACACCGCGCAGATCGACGCGGCTGACTGATCTGGGGGATTAACGCTTCAACTGCTGGGCGTGATGGGCGATATGCTCGCCGATGAAGCTTGAGATGAAATAGTAGCTGTGGTCGTAGCCGGCCTGCAGGCGCAGCGTCAGCGGAATGCCCACGGCGGCGCAGGCATTGGCGAGCAGCTGAGGCTTCAGCTGGCTTTCCAGGAACTCGTCCGCCGTGCCCTGGTCGATCAGCACCGGCCGGTTCCAGTTGGTCGTCGCCGCCAGCTGCATCGCGTCCCAGCTTTTCCACGTGGAACGGTCGGCGCCGAGATAGCCAGTGAAGGCCTTCTCGCCCCAGGGTACCTGGCTTGGCGCGACGATCGGCGCGAAGGCCGAGACCGAGCGGTAGCGCTGCGGATTGCGGAAGGCGCAGACCAGCGCGCCATGACCGCCCATGGAATGGCCGAAAATGCCGCTGCGCGCCGCATCGACCGGGAACTGCTGCGCCACCAGCGCTGGCAGTTCCTCGGTGACATAGGAATACATCCGGTAATGCCGCGACCACGGCGCCTCGGTCGCATCGACGTAGAAGCCGGCACCCGAACCGAAGTCGTAAGAGTCGTCCTCGCCCGGAATCTTCACGCCGCGCGGCGACGTGTCGGGCGCCACCAGCACCAGGCCATGCTCGGCGGCATAGCGCTGCGCACCGGCCTTGGCGACCATGTTCTCCCAGGTGCAGGTGAGGCCGGAGAGATAGTAGAGCACCGGCAGCGCGGCGCCGGCATTGCGTTCCGGCGTCTGCGGCGGCAGGTAGACGGCGAACTCCATGTCGCAGCCAAGCACGGCGGATTTATGCCGCCAGACCTGCTGCTGGCCGCCGAAGCTGACCCAGTGCTTGATGCGCTCCATCAGAAGGTGACCACCGAACGGATGGACTCGCCCTTGCGCATCAGGTCGAAGGCATCGTTGATCTTGTCCAGCGGCATCACATGCGTGATCAGGTCATCGATATTGATCTTGCCGTCCATGTACCAGTCGACGATCTGCGGCACGTCGCTGCGCCCGCGCGCACCACCGAAAGCCGACCCCTTCCAGACGCGGCCGGTGACCAGCTGGAACGGACGCGTCGAGATTTCCGCACCCGAGGGCGCGACGCCGATGATGACGCTCTCGCCCCAGCCCTTGTGGCAGCATTCCAGTGCCTGCCGCATCGTCTTGGTGTTGCCGATGCATTCAAAGCTGTAATCCGCGCCGCCCTTGGTCAGTTCGACCAGATGCGGCACCAGCTCCTCGTCCTTCATGTCCTTCGGATTGACGAAATGCGTCATGCCGAATTTCTCGGCCATCGCCTTACGCGCCGGATTGATGTCGACGCCGATGATGCGGTCGGCGCCGACCATGCGCGCGCCCTGGATCACGTTGAGGCCGATGCCGCCCAGCCCGAAGACCACGACATTCGCGCCGGCCTGCACTTTTGCTGTGTAGACCACGGCACCGATGCCGGTGGTGACGCCGCAGCCGATGTAGCAGACCTTCTCGAACGGCGCGTCGGGGCGGATCTTGGCCACCGCGATCTCGGGCAGCACGGTGTAGTTGGCGAAGGTGGAGGTGCCCATGTAATGCCACACGGTCTCGCCGCGGCATTTGAAACGGCTGGTGCCGTCGGGCATCTGGCCTGCGCCCTGCGTGATGCGGATCGACTGGCACAGATTGGTCTTGCGGCTGAGGCAGTAATCGCACTGGCGGCATTCCGGCGTGTAGAGCGGAATGACATGATCGCCCTTCTTCACGCTGGTGACGCCGGGGCCGATATCGACCACCACGCCAGCGCCTTCATGGCCGAGGATGCAGGGGAACTTGCCCTCGCTATCGAGGCCCGACAGCGTATAGGCATCGGTATGGCAGACGCCGGTGGCCTTGATCTCGACCAGCACTTCGCCGGCCTTCGGGCCTTCCAGCTTCACCGTCTCGATGCTCAGCGGCTTCTTGGCTTCAAAAGCGACAGCGGCGCGCACATCCATGACGGGTCTCCTGCGGTGTTGAGGTCGCAGGAGCATAAAGGCCGCCATGGCCGGAAGGAAACCCTCCGGCCATGACCGTTTCAGGTTACGCCGGCGATACCGCCGGTTGCGGCCGTGGCAGCGCGACCACAAGCCCGAGCAGGGCCATGAGCAACATCGCAACCGGCATCGGCTGCGTGCCGGGCAGCGGCAGCAGGTTGACCAGCGCCGCGCCCAGCGTGGCGCCCGCCATCTGCAAGGCGCCGATCAGCGCCGCAGCCGCGCCGGCCCGCTGCGGGAAGGGCTGCAAGGCGGCGGCGACGGTAAGCGGATTGACGATGCCGATGCCATAGAGGAACACCAGCGTCGCGCCGATGGCGGGCCACAGGCCGGGCAGCGCCGGGCCGTGCGCCCAGAGCAGCGCGCCGCCCAGGCTCAGCACCAGGAAGCCGAAGCGGATCGCCTGCGCCGCACCGAAGCGGCGCATCAGCTTCGGCGCGCTCCAGCCGCCGGCGAAGACGGCAAAGACCGTGGCGCTGGAAACCAGGCCGAAGCCGGTCGGGCTCTGGCCATAGGCTTCGATGAACAGGCCCGGCGCACCGGCGAAGAAGGCAAACAGCGCACCCAGCGCCGCCGTGGTGGCCAGCGCCGGCAGCAGGAACAGCGGATTGGCCAGCAGGCTGCCATAGGCGGCGAAAGCGCCGCCGATGCCGGGACGCGGCGCGTCGGCCGGCCGCGTCTCACCCAGCTTTGCAAAGACGATGGCGAAGACGACCAGGCCGACCAGGGCCACGGCGTAGAACGGCATGCGCCAGCCGAAGCCTTCCTGCAGCAACCCGCCAAGCAGCGGACTGAAGCCGGGCGCGACGGCCACGCCGGTCATGATCAGGCCGAGCGCCTTGCTCAAACTCGCGCCGTCGAACAGGTCGCGCGCCATCGCCCGGCCGATCACCGAGGCCGCACAGGCGCCCACGGCCTGCAAAGCACGGCCGAGGATCAGCATCTCGATGCTCTGCGCCGCGGCGCAGACCAGCGTGGCGGCGACGAACAGCGCCAGGCCGAAGCCCAGCACCGGCCGGCGGCCAAAACGATCGCTGAGCGGCCCGGCGATGAGCTGGCAGACAGCGAAGACGGCGAGATAGACGGTGAGCGTCAGCCGCACGGTGTCGGCATCGGCGTTCAGCGCCGCGCCGATCACCGGCAGGGCCGGCAGGTAGATGTTGGTCGACAGCATGCCGAGCGCCGCCAGCGCGGTCAGCAGCACGATCAACGGGGCATAGGCCATCTTCGGACGGGGGGCAGGCTTGCTCACGCGGCGCGCTCCACGGCAATCGCGGTCGCCTCGCCGCCGCCGATGCAGAGCGAGGCCACGCCGCGCTTGCCGCCGGAGCGCTGCAGGGCATTCAGCAGCGTCACGATAATCCGCGCGCCGGTGGCGCCGATCGGATGGCCCAGCGCGCAGGCGCCGCCCAGCACGTTCACCCGGTCATGGCCGATATTAAGGTCGCGCATCGCCGCCATCGGCACGGCCGCGAAGGCCTCGTTGATCTCGAAGAGGTCGACGTCGTTGACGGTCCAGCCGGTGCGGTCGAGCAGCTTGCGGATCGCCGGGATCGGCGCTGTGGTGAACCAGGCCGGGTCCTGGGCATGCACGGCATGGCCCATGATACGCGCCACGATGGGAAGGCCCTTTTCCTTGGCCAGCGATTCCCGCGTCAGCACCAGGGCGGCGGCGCCATCGGCATTGGCCGAGGAACTGGCCGGCGTGATCGTGCCGTTGGCCTTGAAGGCGGCTTTCAGCGTCGGGATTTTTTCCGGATTCACCTTCAGCGGATTTTCATCGCGCAGCACTTCGCCGGTCTTGGCATCGGGCGTGACGCCGATGATCTCGGCATCGAACCAGCCGCTCTCCACCGCCTTGCGGGCGCGGGTCAGCGTCTCGATGGCATAGGCATCCTGCTCGGCGCGGGTGAAGCCGTATTTCGCGGCGCAGTCCTCGCCGAAGGTGCCCATGGCGCGGTCGCGCTCATAGGCGTCTTCCAGGCCGTCAAGCGCCATGTGATCAAGCACCTTGGTATGACCGGCCTTGTGGCCGAAGCGCATCTGCGGCAGCAGATACGGCGCGCCCGACATGCTTTCCATGCCGCCGGCCACCATGATGTCGGCGCTGCCGGCCAGCAGCATGTCATGCGCCAGCATGGTGGCGCGCATCCCTGAGCCACACACCTTGTTCACCGTCACCGCGCCGACATGATCGGGCAGCCCGGCCTTGCGCGCGGCCTGGCGCGCCGGGGCCTGGCCCTGGCCGGCCGGCAGCACGCAGCCCATCAGCACTTCACTGATCTCCTCGCCCTTCACGCCGGCGCGGGTAAGCGCCTCCCTGATCACGACCGCGCCGAGTTCGTTGGCGGGCACACCGGCCAGCGCGCCGCCGAAGCGGCCGAGCGGGGTACGGATGGCGGAAGCAATGACGATGGGATCTTTGCTGACGGACATGGCGGCTCTCCTCGTTTTCTCTTGCCGTCGCAATTAGATGATTGCTATCATCTATCCGTCAAGTGCCAATTTTGCGGTGCAGAAAGGTCAGCATGCGTCGGTCGGCCGAGGAAAAGGCGGAAACCCGCCGCCAGATCGTGAAGACCGCAGGCCGCATGATCCGTGGCCGCGGCCTGGCCGAGACCGGCGTGGCCGAGGTGATGAGCGAGGCCGGCCTGACCCATGGCGGCTTCTACCGGCATTTCGAGTCCAAGGACGACCTCGCGGCGGAAGCCGTGGCCGAAGCCCTGGCCAGCATGCAGGCGCGTCTGGTCGCCATCGCCGAGAAGGCTCCGCCGGGCAAGGCGCTGGACGCCGTGCTGGATACCTATCTGACCGAGGCGCATCGCGACCGGCCGGATCGCGGCTGCGTGATGGCCAGCGTCGGCATGGAAGCCCAGCGCGCCGGTGGCGGGATTCAGGCGGCTTACGAGGACGGCATCGAGAAACTGCTGACGCTCTATGCCGGTCTGATCGATGCCCCGACCCCGCAACAGGCGCGCGATCGCGCCGATGCGGTGCTGTCGGTGATGGTCGGCGGCCTGCTGCTGGCCCGTGCACTGAAACACGATCCGGCGCAGTCGCAACGCGCGCTGAAGAATACCAAGAAGGCGGCACTCGCGCTGGCGAAGGCCTAGGCCAGCCCCGGCCCCGGCGGCTGGCGGGTTTCAAGCACCAGCAGCCAGACCGCCCAGCCGACGAAAAGCGTCATGGCCAGCGGAATGAGCCAGAAGGCCATGAGGAAGAACCCGTAACCCGGCTGCGGCCCGCTGGCCTGCATCGGCGGCAGTGCCACCAGTTCGACATCCTCGCCCTGCAACGTGCGTCCGACATCGACCACGCGCACGGCAATCCGGTTGAGCCCGGGATGGGCTACCAGCTTCGCCGCCTCCTCCCGTCCCGCATTGGCCGGCAGGATTTGTGCAACCGTCGCCTCGGGGCGCAGGTTGCGGGTGATGGTGTAGGTGCCGACGCGGCTGGCCGGCGCGGCGCTCAGGCGTTTCCACGCGCCGTCATTGATCGAGACATCCAGCACCACAGGCAGACCCGCAAAGATGACATTGCCGCCCGGGCCGGGCCAACCGCGCACACCGCCCAGCTCATTGGTGCGCCGGCCGTCATCCTCACCCTTGGCGGCCGAGCGGCCAAAATCCAGATCGAGATAGATGTCATGCCCCAGCATGCTGAACACGTTCAGCTGCGCTTCGACATGCGGCTGCAGGGTCAGCACGGTGACGCGCTGCAGGCTCGCCACGTTGGCGGCGCCGAGATAGAGCAGGAAAACGGCCAGGGCGGTTTGCCAATACATCCACTGGCGACGCAGGGTGTCGGTCATGTTGGCCATCCGATGAGACAGCGATAACGCAACCATAGCACCGAAATTCTCGGGCCCGGCGGCCGGCCATGAAAAAAGCCCGGCATTTCTGCCGGGCTTACTGAAATTCAACGGGAACGGAAAGGCTACTCCGCCGCCTCGATGTTGCGGGCCAGCACCTCGCGCTTGCCGACATGGTTGGCCGGGCCGACCACGCCTTCCTTTTCCATCCGTTCCATGATGCGGGCGGCACGGTTGTAGCCGATCTGCAGGTGGCGCTGGATGAAGGAGGTCGACGCCTTGCGCTCGCGGCAGACCAGAGCCACGGCCTGGTCGTAGAGGTTGTCCTCTTCGCTGCCGCCGCCCTCGCCGCCCGTGCCCGGCGCGCCATACTTGCCGCCGTCGAGATCGGCGGTGACCGCCTCGATATAGACCGGCTCGGCCTGGTCCTTGAGCATCTTGACCACGCGCTCGACTTCTTCGTCCGAGACGAAGGGACCGTGCACGCGGCTGATGCGGCCGGCGCCCGGCATGAACAGCATGTCGCCCATGCCCAGCAGCTGCTCGGCGCCCTGCTCGCCCAGGATGGTGCGGCTGTCGATCTTCGACGTCACCTGGAAGGAGATGCGGGTCGGGAAGTTGGCCTTGATCGTGCCGGTGATGACGTCGACCGAGGGACGCTGGGTCGCCATGATCAGATGGATGCCGGCGGCGCGCGCCATCTGCGCCAGGCGCTGGATCGCGGCCTCGATATCCTTGCCGGCGACCAGCATCAGGTCGGCCAGCTCGTCGACAATGACGACGATGAAGGGCAGCGGATTGAGATCGATCGGACGCTCTTCGTAGATCGGCTTGCCGCCTTCGTCAAAGCCGGTCTGCACGGTGCGGCCGAGTTTTTCGTCCTTGGCGCGGGCCTGGGCCAGACGCTCGTTGTAGCTGGCGATGTTGCGCACACCGAGTTCCGACATCTTGCGATAGCGGTCCTCCATCTCGCGCACGGTCCATTTCAGCGCGACCACGGCCTTGCCCGGCTCGGTGACCACCGGAGCCAGCAGATGCGGGATGCCGTCATAGACGGAGAGTTCCAGCATCTTGGGATCGACCATGATGAAGCGGCACTGATCCGGCGTCAGCTTGTACAGCAGCGACAGGATCATGGTGTTGATGGCGACCGACTTGCCCGAGCCGGTGGTGCCGGCGACGAGCAGATGCGGCATCTTGGCGAGGTCGGCGATGATCGCCGCGCCGCCGATATCCTTGCCCAGCGCCAGGCCCAGCTTAGTGGACGGCGCCTCGAATTCGGCCGAGGCCAGCAATTCGCGCAGGTAGACAGTCTCGCGCTTGGCGTTCGGCAGTTCGATGCCGATGGCGTTGCGGCCGGGGATGACGGCGACGCGGGCCGACAGCGCGCTCATCGAGCGGGCGATGTCGTCGCTGAGGCCGATCACGCGGCTCGACTTGGTGCCCGGCGCGGGTTCGAGTTCGTACAGCGTGACGACCGGGCCGGGGCGCACCTTGGTGATCTCGCCCTGCACGCCGAATTCGTTCAGCACGGATTCCAGCATGCGCGCATTCTGTTCCAGCGCATCTTCGTTGATCTTCTCGCGCGCAGAGTCGGCCGGGGCCGGCTTGAGCAGCGAGAGCTCCGGCAGCTCGAAATCGCCGGCATCGCCAAGATTGAGGGTGGTCTGCGCCTCGCGGGCAGCGCGCACGCCGGCGCGCGGCTTTTCGATGCGACGTGTGACCCGGCCCTCATCGGCCTTCTTCGCCACCGGCAGGCGCGGCATGTCGTCTTCTTCGTCTTCCTCTTCGATCTCCTCATCGAGATCGTCCGGATCGACGTAATCGTCCTCGACCGTCGCCTTGGCCGCCTTCTTGGCCTTGCCGAAGCTCGGCTCGGCCTTGCGCAGCACCGGCTTGTCCTCGTCATCGCTGCTGCCGGCAAAGAATTCCTTCAGCCGGCCGAAGAAGCCATGCGCCGCCTGGCCGCCGCGCATCGCCGCCTTGCCGCCGTGGTAGATGCCCTGCGCCGCGAGGCCAGTGGTGGCCGCCGCGCCAAAGCCCAGGCCGGCGCCCATGCTGCGCCATTCGCTGGTCGAAAGCCCCGACGCGAAATAGAAGCAGAGCGACGCCAGGCCGAAGCAGAGCACGGCCGGAATGACCGCCGACATCGGCAGGCCGATCGCGACCGCCACCGGCACCAGCTGGTGATAGAGGATGTAGTCGCCGACCACGCCGCCCAGGCCCGCGCGCATCGCCCACATGGTGGGCACCGGCAGGGCAGCGGCGAAACAGGCGAACAGGATCAGGGTGAGCGGCACCAGCGCCACATTCAGCCACCAGCGCGGCAGGCCGCGATGCGACACGATGCGGAAGCCCCAGCTTGCCAGCAGCAGCACGAAGAGCCAGGCCGAGAGGCCCAGCGTCTGCAGCAGCACGTCGGAGGCATAGGCGCCCGGCAGGCCGAGCCAGTTATGCGGCGCCTTCGGGGTGGCGTGATTGAAATTGGGATCGGCGGCGTCGAAGGTGGCCAGCGCCAGTGCCAGCAGGAAACCGATGCCGAGGATCAGGATGCCGCCGCCCTCGCGGGCGCGCAGGCGCAGGAACTCATCGAAGCCCTCGGGGAAGAAAGACCGCTTCTTCTTGGACCTGGCAGCCATGCCATCCTCTTAACTATAATCGGCAAGACAAACGGAGCCAGGCCGAGCCGATTCACCCTAGCCTGATCAGTTAAGCCCCCAGAACGTTACTGATTCGTTGAAGTGCCGTGCGGGTGGTCTCCAGATCGGCCACCAAAGCGATGCGCAGATAGGGTTTTCCGGCCTTTTCGCCGTCATTCTCCGGGCGCGTAAGATAATTGCCAGGTAGCGTCCGGATGCCGGCCTCGCGCCAGAGCTTGAGCGCCGCCGCCTCCGGGTCGCCGACATCGAGCCAGAGATAGAAGCCACCCGGCGGGCGGTAGAAGCTGAAGCGGTTGCCCAGCACGTTCTGCGCCATGTCGAATTTCTGGCGATAGAGCGCCCGGTTGGCCTCCACATGCGCCTCGTCGTTCCACAGGGCGGTCGAAGCCTCGACCACCGGCATCATCAGGCCGGCGCAGCCATAGTTGCGCAGCTTGATGAAGGCCTGGGTGATCTCGGGGTCGCCAGCGCAGAAACCCGAGCGCAGGCCCGGCGCGCTGGACCGCTTGGACAGCGAATGGAAGACCAGCACGTTCTTCAATGCGTCCTTGGTCGCCTTGTTGCCGGTCAGCTTCATCGCCGCTTCCAGACCACCCGGCGGCGGCGCATCGCAGTAGATCTCGGCGTAGCATTCGTCAAACGCGACGACGAAATCATGCTCGCGCGCCAGTTCGATCAGCTTCGCCATGTAGTCGAGGCTGGCCACCGTGCCCTGCGGGTTGGCGGGCGTGCAGAGATAGACCAGCGCGGTGCGCTGCAGGATCTCGCGCGGCAGGCTGGAGAAATCGGGCATGAAGCCGTTTTCCGGCAGGGCCGGCACGAAATACGGCTCGGCGCCGCAGGCGGCCGCCGCGCCGACATAGGCCTGGTAGAAGGGATTGGGCATCAGCACGATCGGCTTCTCGCCCTTCGGACCCTTCTTCTGCGGGATCACCACCTGGGCAACCATGAACAGGCCCTCGCGGGTGCCGTTCAGCGCGACGATCTGCTTTTCCTGATCGAGCAGGCCATCAGGCAGCTTGTAACGGCGCTGCAGCCAGTTGGCGCAGGCGGCGCGCAGTTCGGGCGAGCCGTTGGCGGTCGGATAGCGGCTGAGCGAGGACAGGTCGCGGGTCAGCGCCTCTGCAACAAAGCCCGGCATGGCATGCTGCGGTTCGCCGATCGACAGGTTGATCGGCGTGATGCCCGGCGGCAGCGGCTCGGAATCCAGCAGGGCGCGCAGGCGGGTGAAGGGATAATCGGTAAGAAGGTCGAGACCGGGATTGAGCATGGCGACATTCGGAAAAGAGGGCCGGATTTACGAATCGGGCCGGTAAAACAGGATGTCGCAATCTACGGGGGGGCGACTCCGGCGGCAAGACCGTCACATGACGGAGAAACCGGCCTTTTTCCGGGATTTCCGTCAATTTTGCACGCTCGACGCCTGAAAATAGCGGTGGCCAATAACCCCAAGGGTTGATAGACCCTCTTCATACGTCGCATCGCGAGTGCGGCAGGGGGCAATTCGGCACAAACCGAAAAATCAGGGGGCATCGCTGCGGGCAGGCAGCGAGGCATCGGGGGATGACATCTAAGACCGACAATTTCCAGACACAGCCCTGGCCGGTGGTACGCAACGCCGTGCTCACCACGCTGAGCCTGCATCGCCCGCATACCGTCTACGGCTTCATCGAGGTCGACGTCACCCGCGCCATCACGCTGATCAACCAGTATCGCCGCGAATTGCGCGTCGCCGTCACGCTGCATGCCTTCGTCGCCTACTGTCTGACGCAGGCGGCGCAGAAATATCCGGTGATGCACACCTTCCGCCATGGCAAGTCGCTGATCCGCTTCGACGACATCGATCTCGCCACCGCCATCGACCGCCGCATGCCCGATGGCCACCGCATGGCGGTGGGCTACACCTTCCGCGCCGCGCAGGCGAAATCGCTGGCCACCATCAACTGGGAACTGCGCGCCGCCACCAATGCCGACCTGTCGCAGGATCCGCTGGTGAAGCTGCGCCGCCGTTTCGCCCGCCTGCCCTGGTTCGTGCGCAGCTGGTTCGCCTGGCGCATGAAGCGCAATCCGCATCTGCTCAAGCGCATCAACGGCACCATCGGCCTGACCAACCTGCAAAGCCCGGGCACGCCCGGCACTTTCTGGGGCCTGCCGACCAATGTCTTCACCTGCACCATCGCCATCGGCGGCATCGCCGACCGCGACGGCCGCAAGATGCTCTGCCTCTCGGCCGGCGTCGACCATGCCATCACCGACGGCCTGACGCTGTCGCGTTTCACGGCTGCCTTCGCCGCCCTGCTGCAGAGCGCCGCCGGGCTGGACGAGGCTTTTGTCACGGAGACGCGTGCGCTGCTGGTCGCTGAACGCGGCGCGCCGGAGACAGCGCCATGAGCGCGGCCGCCGCCGAGCCTGCCACAACAGCGGCCGATTTCCCAATGGCGCGCGGCCACTGGCTGTATGGCCATGCGAAACAGTTCTTCGCCGCCGCCCATCTGCTGCCGGCCGAACTCGCCGCCAGCCATGGCGGCATCGCGCGCTTCCGCATCATGCACAAGCATTTCCTCGCCGTGGCGGATGCCGATTTCGCCCGCCAGGTGCTGGTGACGCGGCACGAGAAATACGCGCGCAGCTTCCATTACCGCAACATGCAGGTGGTGATCGGGCGTGGCCTGCTCTCCACCGATGGTCCCTTCTGGCTCAAGCGCCGTCGCCAGATCCTGCCCGCCTTCCGTCCCGACAGCCTGCAGCGCATGGCGCCGGCGACGCAGGCCGCCACGCAGGCCATGCTGGAGCATTGGGAGGCTGAGCGCCGCGCCGGCCGCGCCATCCAGGCCATCCCCGAGGCCCAGCATCTGTCGCTGTCGGTGATCGGGCGTGCCTTGCTGTCCGACGACATCAGCCGCGCGGAAGCGGAAAAGTTCGGCACCGCCGTGCGCAATACCATGCTGCTGCTGCGCAAGCATAATACATCGTGGTTCTCGCCGCCCTTCTGGGTGCCGACCCGTGCCAACCGGCAGATGCACGGCACGCGGCAGTTCATGGACGACTATGTGGACCGGCATATCGCCGCGCGGCATGGCTGCCCGGTCAAGCACGACATCCTGCAGACCATGCGTTCAGCCCGCGAGCCCGATGGCAGCGTGGCGCTGGACGACGCGGCGTTGCGCGACGAAAGCAAGACGCTGTTCATCGCCGGCTTCGAGACCACCGCCACCTCGCTGGTCTGGCTGCTCTATGCACTGGCGAGCCGGCCAGCACTGGTCGAGCAGATCCATGACGAACTGGCGCAGGCGCTCGGCGGCGAAGCGCCGGACCTCGACAGCATGAAGCGCCTGCCGCTGACCAGGGCGACGGTCAACGAGGCGATGCGGGTGTATCCGTCTGTCTATGTCGCCTCGCGCCAGGCGGTGGAGGATGACGAGTATAACGGCCGGCCGGTGCCGCGCGGCACGCAGCTGCTGCTGTCGATCTATGGCATGCACCGCGATCCGGCGCTGTGGGGCGATCCGGACGTGTTCCGGCCGCAACGCTTCCTCGATCCGGCCTGGCCGAGCCAGGCCTTCATGCCCTTCATCATCGGCAAGCATGCCTGCATCGGCAATCACTTCGCGCTGGCCGAACTGACCATCGCGCTGGCGATGATCGTGCAGCGCTACCGGTTCGACTTGGCGGACCCAACTCCAGTCGGGATGACGGCGCGTATCACGCTGGCGCCCGACCGCGACATCAGCCTGCGGCTGACCCCGCGATGACCGCCGCCCCGCCATTCGAGCTGCTCGATCCGGCGGATGCCACCGCCGTCGCCGGCTATGAGCGCAGCTTCTATGCCGCCTTCGCGCCGGTCACCAGCAACCGCCTGATCCGCTGGCTGTGGCAGTGGGACGATGCCGGCGGGCGGCTGGCCACCAGCATTCCCTATGCCGACCAGCAGATTTATCTGCAGCGCAGTGCAGCCGGCGGCATCGCCGCCGCGCTGGCGGTGAATGTCGCATTGCGCCAGGTGCAGGGCGCGGCCTTCGGCTTCGGTCTGCCGCAAACCACGGGTACCTGCGAATTCCTCACCGTTTTTGTGAATGCCGACCACGACCTGAAGACGCGGCATGTCTTCTGGTCGGCCTGCTTCGCCGACCTGCGTCGGCGCGGGCTGCACACCGCCTATGCCACCACGGCGCGGCGCCCGCTGCTGCTGTATCGCCGGCTGGGCGGCGACGTGGTCGACACCGCCGTGATCGAGAATGAAGAGCGCTTCTTCCTGCGCTTCTCGCTGGCGCGCGACTATATCCGCGCGCGGACCGGCAGGGTTGCGCAGGCCGAGGCCGATGCGGCAGACTGATAAAATATAAAAAAACAGACATCAGGGGAAACAGAGAATGATCACGCGCATCCCGGCTTTGCTCGCCGCGCTTCTGCTGCTCGTTTGCGTCAGCCTTCCGGTGCAGGCCCAGGACAAAATCGGCGTCCTGCTGCTGCACGGGAAAAATCCCGGCAGCGCGAGCGATCCCAATTTCAACCAGTTGAAATCGAAGCTGGATGCCGAGGGCATGATCACCCTGATGCCCGACATGCCCTGGTCGGCCCGCCGCTATATCGACGGCGACTGGGACAAGGCGATGGCCGAGATCGGCACGCATATCAAAAGCCTGCGTGACAAGGGCGCGACCAGGATCGTGATTGCCGGCCACAGCATGGGCTGCCCGGCCGCGATGGGCTATGCCGCCCGCCATGGCGGCGTCGATGCGCTCGCCCTGCTGGCGCCGGGCCATGTGCCGCTGTTCTACAACATCTCGCCGAACCTGAAGGTGGTGCGCGACAGCGTGGAGGAGGCACGCCGCATGGTGGCCGCCGGCGACACCACGACGCGCCGTGACTTCAACGACATCAACCAGGGGCGCGCGCAGCAGGTGCGCACCACGGCGCCGGCCTTCCTGTCGTATTTCGCAGCCGACTCGGATGCGGAAATGTCGGTCACCGCACCGCGCGTTCCGGCACAGACCCCGGTGCTCTGGGTGATCGGCAGCGATGATCCGCTGCGCGGCCAGGGTCGCGGCTATGTCTTCGACAAGCTGCCGGCCAATGCGAAGAGCCAGTATCTGGAAGTGCAGGCCACCCACCTGACGACGCCTGTCGTGTCGCGGGAGGCCGTCGCCGCCTGGATCAAGGCCGCCGTCGCACCCTGAATGAAAAAAGCCCGGCCGGATGACACCCGGCCGGGCTTCTTCCTGATCCTGCCGACTTACTTGGCGGCGAGGAAATCCTTCACTTCGAGCAGCACGAATTCGTTGTCGTCGCTCTTTCCCAGCGCGCGACCGGACGAATACGGCAGATTGTTGTCGTTGCCAACAATGATATGCGTGGCATCGACCACATCGACATTCTCGATGGTGAAGAAGGGGAAGGTCAGGCGCGGACCGCCCTCACCCGTCTCGCCGCCCTGCTTGGCCTTCCTGTTCGGATCGGCCATGTCCATCAGGTCGATATAGCCGACCTTCTTCACATAGCCATCAGAATCGGCCTGGCTGAGGTCGATCTTGTAGACGCGCTTGAACTTGGCCGGCACGTTGAAGCAGTCGGGCTTCATCTCGCCCTTGCAGGCCAGCGCCGCGCCGCCCTCGGTATCGTCGCGCTCGATGATCATGCCGCTGTTGGCGTCGATCATGTTGAAATCGCCGATGCTGTTGCCGTTGACTTCGAGGCGGTACTTCCAGCTGCGGCCGGTCCAGTCCTTCCTGGCCAGATCGAATTCCAGGATGCGCAGGTATTCCTTGCCGTCAGCGCCCTTTTCCGTGGCGCTGGTCGCGCCATCCCACAATGCGCCTTCCAGCAGCGGATAGAGGAACTTGCCGTCCTTGCTGGCGGCCATGCCCTCGAAGCCCTTGCTGCGGCGAACCTCGAAGGCCACCGCACCCGGCGCGCCCGGGGTGCGCACGGCGTAATGGTCGGGCGAGCGCACGACCTTGCCGTTCACCTTGGTCTCGACAACCTGCTTCACCTTGCCCTTGCGGTCGGTGGCGATCAGGTAGGGGCCGAATTCATCGCCGAACCACAGCGTGTCGCCGGCGATCTGCACGGATTCGAGATCGAAATCCGCGCCGGTCAGGTAGCGCTTGGTGGTGCCTTCGTTGACGATCAGGAAGGGCACCTTCTTGTCCGGGTCGTGCAGGAACAGGGTTTCCAGCCGCTGCGCCGTGCCGCCGGCGAAATCGAGCTTCAGCTTGTGGAACATCAGCATGGCGTCGGGCGAGTTGGCCTTGTTGCCGAAACCGTTGTCGGTGACGACCAGGAATTCGCCATTGCCGAGCGAGCGCACGCCCGAGAAGCCCTGTACCGGCTGGCCCTTGAAGGGCAGGCTGATGCCGATCTTGCGCGGGGCGTTCTTGTCGGACAGCGCCGAGATGCCTTCCACGCTGTTCAGCGTGTCATTGCGGGCGGCGCCGGTGAACTTGCCCGAGGTCTTGAGCGCGGCCGGCGCATCGGCCGGGGCGTCAACGAAGCTCTGGGCCGGCAGGAAGACATGGCCGGTGACGGTGGCGCGGAAGGCCTTGTCCTGAGCCCAGGCTGCGTTCATGGCCCCGGTCGTGGCCAGCAGAGCGGCGGAGAGCAGAGCTAAAGCGGTCGGTTTCATATCCGAATCCCCCTGTTTTCGAGTGCGGGAGGGATTCCGTAAAGGCGTTTCGTGACAGACAGGTGCCGCACGGATGACAGCACCATGACGAATCCGGCGGACTGGCACGATCCTTGAGTGGGAATTGCGGCCAACTGATGGAGATGTCCGATGCGCGTTCTGGTCCTCTATGCCCATCCGGTCGAGACCAGCTTCCATGCCGCCCAACATGCCCGGGTGGTGCAGGCCCTGCGCAACGCCGGCCATGAGGTCGATGACTGCGACCTTTATGCCGAGGGCTTCAACCCGGTGCTGAGCCGCGAGGAGCGGCTGAACTACCACAACACCGCGATCAACCGCGCACCCGTGCAGCCTTATGTCGACCGCCTGCTGGCGGCCGAGGCGCTGGTGCTGTGCTTTCCGGTCTGGTGTTTCGGCCTGCCGGCCATTTTAAAGGGCTGGTTCGACCGGGTGCTGATGCCCGGCGTCGCTTTTGACATCAGCGATCCGGCCGATGTGAAGCCGGGCCTGACGCATCTGAAGGTGATCGCGGCCTGCACCACCTATGGCCGGCCGCGCTGGATGGCCTTCCTGATGGGCGACCCGCCGCGCAAGGTGATCACGCGCTACCTGCGGGCGCTGACCGACGGCAGGACGCCGATCCGCTATCATGCCTATTATCACATGAACGTGGCGACGCCCGAGACACTGCGCCGCCACCTTGACCGCATCGCGACAGCTATGGCGAAGCTTTAGACGGCGGCGTGCCGGCGGGAGCGTCTGCTTCCGTGCTGCCTTCCGACGGGTCCTGCGGTTTCTGCGCAGCCTTGTCTCCGCCCGGCAGCTTCTTTGTCTTCTTGCTGCCGCCATCCTCGTCGTCATCGTCGCGGTCGCGCTCGATGAAGACGGTCTGGGCGAAGGGAATGACGATGCCGCGCTCGTCGAACCGCACCTTCATGCGGCGGAAGAATTCGCGCTTCACGCCCCATTGCGCGCCGGCCATCGTCTTGAAGCGCACCCGGATCACCACGCCGGCGGCGGCGATCTGCTCGACGCCGATGATCTCCAGCGGCTCAAGGATTTTCGCCTGCCATTCCGGCTCAGCCTGCATGCCGGCCGCCAGCTCCTGCAGCGCGGCGATCACGGTATCGACGTCTTCCTGATAGGCGACATTGGCGTCGATCACCGCATGGGCGAAGCCGCGCGTCATGTTCTTCACCTTGCTGACCTCGCTGAAGGGGATCACATGCACGGTGCCGTCCATGTCGCGCAACCGGATCGTTCTGATCGAGATATCCTCCACCACGCCTGAATTTCCGCCGAGATCGACCACGTCGCCGACCGAGATCGTCTCTTCGGCAAGGATGAAAATACCGGTGATCACATCCTTCACCAGCGTCTGCGCGCCGAAGCCGATGGCGAGGCCGATCACGCCGGCGCCGGCCAACAGCGGCGCGATGTTGATGCCCAGTTCCGACAGCACGATCAGCGCCGCGATAAGCCCCAGCACGATGGAGACGAAGCGGCGCAGCAGCGGCAGCAGCGTGCGCACGCGGCTGGAGCGCATGGTCGGCTGGCCATCGGCGCCGGGCCGGGTCAGGTAATATTCGATGCCGGCGGCGGTGGCCTCCCACAGCACCAGCGTGATCACGATGACCAGCACGATGGTGGTGATGCGGGCGATGATATTGCGTCCGGTCGGGCTGCCGAGCCAGTCGAGCGAGTCGAGCCCCCAGGCCTGCAGGATGGCGAAAGCCGCCACAACATAGAGCAGCAGGCGCAGACCACCCAGCAGCACCGGCAGGTAGCGGTTGGCGCGCAGTTCCAGGCCCGGGAAACGCTGCCGCACCTCGGGCCGCACGGCGAACAGCCGGCCAAGGCCATGCTCGGCGGCGAACAGCAGCACGCGCACCGCAACGGCGATGCCGATGGTGAGCAGCGTGCCGCGCAGGATCAGCTGGAAGCCGCCGCTGATTTCGAAGGCCCAGACCGTGAAGGTGGCGCCGATATACAGCAATGCCAGCACATGCCAGACATCGCCGGCACGCTGGCGCAGCAGCCGCACGGCATTGCTGCGGCCGCTTTCGCTTTCGCCAGCCTCGGCGCCGCCACGGATGCGGGCAGCGACGGCCACGCGGTTCTGCAGCACCAGAACGGCCAGCAACAGCGCGAAGATGAAGGCGGCAATGGTGGCGATGGCGTCGATGCCATCGGCCGGGATGCGGATGCGACGCGCGATCAGCACGACGGCATAGCCGAACAGGCCGACGGCGCTCAGGCGCCGCAGCCAGAGCTGGATATAGGCGCCGGTCTCGCCATCCAGCCGCAGCAGCCGCAGCAACGGCGCTTCCGGGGCAAGCAGCATCTGCGCCACGATCTCGATGGCGCGCCAGGCCACGAAGGCCAGAACGATATACTGCGCGATGTCGCGGGTGAGCGCATTCGGCGCCAGCACCACCAGCATGCCATAGGCCGTGGCGGCAAAGACCGCCGTGGGCACCAGCGCGACCAGGGCGCGCAGCAGCAGGAAGACCAGGCCGAGCCAGACCGGGCCGGGCTTGCGCAGCTCCAGCGTCGCCAGCGGCCGGCGGATCGCCATGAAGGCGACGGCCTGCGCCGCCATGGCGGCGATCAGCACCGCGCCGAGTTTCAGCAGCACATCGGTCCACAGCGCACGGCGGCCGGGATGGTCGATCTGCAGGCTGATCCATTTCTGCAGCGCGGGCAGGTCGGAGAAGAGCGCACCCAATGCCGCAAAGCTGCTACCGGCGCGCCGCATCTGGTCGACCACGGAATCGACGATGGCTGCGCCGGGATCGTCGGGTTCGGGCTTTTTCTCGTCGGCTTTCGGCGCGGCGGCGGGCGCAGGTGCCGGCGCAGGCTTGGCCTCGGCCGCAGGAGCCGGCTGGGCCGGCTGGCCTTTCTGGGCCGCGGAGAGCGCACGCAGCGTCTCGATCAGGCGGCGACGGCCGGCCTCATCCTCGATCTGGCTGGCCAGGCTGTCCAGTTCGGCAGCGCTCAGGCCGGCGGCCGGCGGTGGCGATGCCGGCTGCTGGGCGAGCGCCGGAGCGGCGAGCAGGCAGAGAATGGCGAGGAGGCGGAGGCCGTGCAGGACGGCAGGGAGGCGGGGGGTCATGGGATCAGCATTGTCGTGAATGAGGCACCGTCATGGCGTGACCGGACGGGGACATTCGGGATAACGCTGGAATGGGGAAAATGGTGCCCAGGGACGGAGTTGAACCGCCGACACGAGGATTTTCAGTCCTCTGCTCTACCAGCTGAGCTACCTGGGCACACACAGTCCGTTATGGCCCGAAGGTCCGTAACGGCGCGCGGTTATAGACAAATTCCCCACCCCTGTCCAGCCCCGGAACCGGGGGCCGGACGGGGGACCGAACGGGGCCGTATTTTACATGAATTTCGCCACGATATCGGTGGTCGAGGTCTTGCCGATATCGTCGAAATGGTTGGCCAGGAAGCCCTCCGCCTTTTCGCGGCCCAGGCCGCGCAGGTAGCACAGGAAATCCCAGTCCGGGTTCAGCTTGGACGAGACGCTGAACTTCGACAGCGTCTCCTCGGCATCGACGCTGTGGATGAAGACGCGCGGATACTTGTCGCGGTTCAGTTCATTGGTGTCGAGCAGGTTGGTGACGAACTGGATCGCGCGCATCTCGCGCATCAGGCTGGAATTCCAGCTCAGCGTGTTGATGCGGTCGAGGATCGCCGCCGCCGTGCTGGGCACTTCAGGGATGTTCACCGGGTTGATCTGCACGATCAGGATGTCGTTGGTGCCCTTTTCGTAGATCAGCGGGAAGATCGGCGGATTGCCGCAATAGCCGCCATCCCAGTAGAAGTTGCCCTCGACCTCGACGGCCTGGAACAGGAAGGGCAGACAGGCCGAGGCCATCACGGCATCGGGCGTCACTTCATCCTTGTTGAAAACGCGGATGCGGCCGTTCTTCACGTTGGTGGCGCAGATGAACAGCTTGGCCGCCGTCTTGTTGGCGCGCAGCGCCTCGAAATCCACCACGTCGGCGATGATGTCGCGCAGCGGGTTCATGTTGCTCGGATTGAGCTGGTAGGGCGACATCACCTGCGAGAGCGAATTGAAGAAGTGATACATCGGCGAGAAGTCCATGTTGCCGATGCTGAACAGCTTGTCGATCGGGCTGGGCTGCAGCGGGCCCTTCTTGCCGGCATCCGACGACTTGCGCCAGAACAGCTCCAGCAGCTCCTTCGCCTTGGCCGGACCGCCCAGGCCCAGGCCATAGGCCGCCACCGCGGCATTCATCGCACCGGCCGAGGTGCCGACCAGCGCCTCGATTTCGATGCGCTCGTCTTCGAGAAGACGGTCGAGTACGCCCCAGGTGAATGCACCATGGGCGCCGCCGCCCTGCAGGGCGAGCTTCAGGCTTTTCTTTTTCATCGTCGTCTTCCCCAACCCCGAGTTCAGGTCTGGATCACCGCTCCAGGCGTATCCAGATGCAAGATGGTTTCGTTGCGCGGCAGATACAAGGCCAGGTCGCCACTGCGCAGCGCGGCATAGGCCGCGTTCAGGATCTGGCCCTTCATGACCACCAGGGCCGCGAAGTTATCCGTGAAGAAGTAAATCCGCCATAACATCGTAACCGGCCGCATTTCGTGCAGCAGGATGATCGGTGCGGGATCGGCCAGCACGCCATCCACGGTCAGCGCAGCATCCTTCAGCACGCGCTTGAGTTCTTCCTCGTCGAAGCCGTATTGCAGCGGCACCTCGACATTGTCGAGATGCCGGACCTGCGGGCGCGAATGGTTGATCAGCCGGGCGCGGCCCACAACCGCATTGGGCACCACCATCAAATCCATCGTGCGGGTGCGCAGATGGGTGGCGCGCCAGTTGGTCATCAGCACCACGCCCTGGATGCTGTCCAGGGTGATCCAGTCGCCGGCCTTGAACGGCCGCTCCAGGTTCAGCGCCACGCCGGCGAAGATGTCGCCCAGCAGCTGCTGCAGGGCGAAGCCGAGTACGATGGCGACCACGCCCGAAGTGGCGAAGATGCCGGTCGGCGCCTGGTCGAAGACCTCGACGGCCACGAAAGCGGCCGCCAGCGCATAGAGGCAGACGTTGAACAGGTCGGTCAGCAGCTTGCGCTGGCGCGGCACGCCATCGAGGCTTTCGCCATACATGCGACGCCAGACGAACAGCTCGAAACCGGTGATCACGGTACGCGCCAGGCTGAACCAGGCCAGCACCGCCAGCGGGATGTCGAGCCAGATCGGCAGATACGGCGAGATCAGCCAGGTCCACATGAATGGCAGGTGACGCGGTTCAAGAACCGCGTAGACCAGCACAAGCGATATGATGAGAGACCGGATAAACCGTTTGGTTTCGCGCGACATGGGCCGGACGTTACACGGTTTTCCGCATCCCGGGCCAGCGCTTTTCGCGCCAGAAACGGATAGCCGGCCGGGGACCTATCCCCTCCCTCTGCTTCCTGCCCCATCCCTGCCATGCAATGATTCGAGGTCGCGCTCCGGCAGGTGTCATGACCGTCTTCTCTGCAATCGCCTCGCTGCCTTTCAGGGTCAGCCTTCTGCGGTCCGTGGGCGCCAAGATCTTCGCCATCGCCGCCGGTCTGCTGGCCGTCATGGTCATCGTCGCTCTCGTCGCCAGCCAGATGGCCAAGATCGTCAGCGAAGAGCTGGGACTGATCGAGCAGCATTACCTGCCGGCCTATACGGCGCTGGCCCGGGCCAATATCCGCTCGGTGGAGGAAGCGCTGGCGCTGCGCCGGCTGATCGTGCATGCCCGCGCGGCCGAAACGGCAGCGGAAGAAGATCGTGCGGATGACTATCGTGCGGCGATCTTCAAGGCGATCGACCTGACCCGGTTCGAACTGCAGGCGGCGCGCGACCATATGTTCCTGCTGCTGTCGTGGGATTCCCGCTTCAAGGATGAGCAATCCATCGCCCAGCTGATGGCCCAGGTCGACGCACTGGCCGAATCCTACAGCCGGCAGGACGACATGCTGTTGCCGGTGATGCAGGCCGTGGAACGCCGTGAATGGTCGGAAGTCTATGCCGCGCTGCAGCCGGTGGAGGACCGCCGCAACGGCATGAATCTCTGGCTCGACCGCTACCGCACCGAGATGCGCCTGATCCTCGAATCCGTCACGCTGGACGTGCGCAAATTCCAGGAAGACCTGGTGCTGGCCAACATGATCGTCACCATGCTGGCCTGCACGCTCGGGCTCATCGCCGCCGGCTTCATCACCCGTAGCCTGGTGCGGCCGGTGAAGGACCTGCTGCTCGGCGCCCGGAAGGTCGAGGGCGGTTCACTGGACGTCACCGTGCCGGTTTCCACACGCGACGAGATCGGCCAGCTCACTGCCAGCTTCAACGGCATGGTCGACGAACTGCGCAAGAAGGAACGCATCCGCGACACCTTCGGCCGCTACATGGACCCGCGCATCGTCGAGAACCTGATCGAACGCTCCGATTTCGGCAACAAGGGCGAGCGCCGGGTGATGACCGTGCTGTTCTGCGACATGGAGGGCTATACCAAGCTGGGCGAGAAGCTGACATCCGATACGCTGCTCGCCGTGGTCAACCGCTACCTCACCCTGATCTCCGAACCGGTGCGCCGGCATAGCGGCGTGATCGACAAGTATATCGGCGATGCCGTGATGGCCTACTGGGGCCCGCCCTTCGTGCCGGCCGACCGCCAGGCGGCGCTGGCCTGCGAGGCCGCGCTCGACATGCTGGCGCAGATCAAGCAATTCAATGCCGAACTGCCCGAACTGACCGGCATCCGCAACATCGCACCGGTCAATATCCGTGTCGGCATCGCCACCGGCGAGATGCTGGTCGGCTCGATCGGGTCGGATTTCTCGCAGAGCTATTCCGTGCTGGGCGACAGCGTGGTTCTCGCCTCGCGCCTTGAGCAGGCCAACAAGTTCTATGGCACCCGCATCATGACCACGGCCTATACCCGCAGCCTGCTTGGCAAAGCCTTTGCAACGCGCGAGATCGACCGCATCCGCGTGCTCGGCAAGACCGAGGCCGGCGGCATCTACGAGATTTACGGCCATGCCGCCGATGTGTGGCCCGACCGTGACGCGACCTTTGCCGATGGCCTCGCCGCCTATCGCAAGGGCGACTGGGCGACGGCGCGCCGCTATTTCCAGCAGGTGAAAGAGACGGCCGGCGATCCAGTCGCACAAGCCTTCCTGCAACGCATCGCCGTGCTGGAGAAGGACTCGCCCGCCGACTGGGACGGCGTCTGGACCATGACCCACAAGTGACACGACGGTGCATTTGGTGCGCCGGGGGCGATCAGGACTGGACAACGGCGGCGCACCCGCCCTATCTCTTCGCCTCACGATGTCCGTCAGCTCCCCGTCTCCCGCCACCATGACCGAACAGCCTGCCATTGCCGTGACCGGCCTCGCCAAGACCTATGGCCAGGCCGACAGCCAGGTGCAGGCCGTGGCCGGCATCGACTTCACCGTGCCCAAGGGCAGCGTCACGGCCTTGCTGGGCGGCAACGGCGCCGGCAAGACCACCACGATCGCCATGCTGCTCGGCCTGCTGAAGCCCTCGGCCGGCAGCATCCGCATCCTCGATACCGACATGCTGCGCGACCGGCACCGCATTCTGCCGCGGCTGAATTTCTCCTCGCCTTACGTCGACCTGCCGCATCGCCTGACCGTGCGGCAGAACCTGATGGTTTTCGCCGGGCTTTACGCCGTGAAAGCTGCCGCCGACCGCATCGCCACGCTGGCGAGGGAACTGGATTTCGCCGCCCTGCTGGACCGGCCCGCCGGCGCGCTGTCGGCCGGGCAGAAGACCCGCGTCGCGCTGGCCAAGGCGCTGATCAACCAGCCCGACATGCTGCTGCTGGATGAGCCGACCGCCTCGCTGGATCCGGATACCGCCGACTGGGTGCGCAGCCTGCTGGAAAAATATCGCGCCGAACGCGGCACGACGATCCTGCTCGCCTCGCACAACATGGGCGAGGTCGAGCGGCTGTGCGACCAGGTACTGATGATGAAGCAGGGCCGCATCGTCGACCGCGGCACTGCACCGGAACTGATCAGCCGCTACGGCCGGCAGAATCTGGAAGAAGTTTTCCTCGACATCGCCCGCGGCCAGGGCAAGGCCGCCGAGCAGAAGGTGCCGGCATGAGCATGATGACCGAAGACATCGGCTGCAGCCTGCAGCGCATGACCGCCATGCTGCGGCGGCACTGGTACCTGCTCTCGGGCTCGTGGACCCGCATCGTCGAGCTGATCTACTGGCCCGCCGTGCAGATGATCATGTGGGGCTTCCTCACCCAGTTTCTCGCCGGCAAGACCTCTTATGTCGCGCAGGCCTTCGGCGTCTTCATCGCCGGCATGATGCTGTGGGATTCGATGTTCCGCGTGCAGCTGGGCGTCGCCATTTCCTTCTTGGAAGAGATGTGGTCGCGCAACTTAGGGAATCTGTTCGTCAGCCCCCTGCGGCCCGGCGAATTCGCCGTCTCCGTGCTGCTGATGGGCCTGATCCGCACGCTGGTCGGCATGATCCCGGTCAGCCTGATGGCCTGGTGGTTCTTCGATTTCTCGCTCTACAGCATGGGGCTGGCGCTGGCCGGCTTCTTCTTCAGCCTCACCATGTTCGGCTGGGCCATCGGCATCGCGGTCTGCGGCCTGATCATGCGCCACGGCCTGGGCGCCGAAAGCGCGGCCTGGGGCGCGATGTTCCTGATCCTGCCGGTGGCAGCGGTCTATTACCCGGTCGCCGTGCTGCCGGTCTGGCTGCAGCCGGTCGCCTGGGCAATGCCGCCGGCCTATGTCTTCGAGGGCATGCGCGCCCTGCTGGTCGACGGCGTGCTGCGCCACGACCTGCTGATCGGCGCCTTCGCGCTGAACGCGCTGTATCTGGCGCTCGGCTTCATCGCCTTCCTGACGCTGTTCGAGTCGGCACGCCGCCGTGGTCTGCTACTGGGCCAGGGTGAGTAAGGCCGCGCCGTCAAACATTAACCGGCCAAGCACCCGCCCCGGCAGCAAGGTGAACAGCCCCGGGATCACCAGGGCGCCGAAGAACAACCCCAGCATTGCCCGGCGATGGGTGTCGACCTTGCCGCGCCGGATCGCCAGGATGGCCAGCGGCACCAGAACCAGCACCAGCAGGCTGAGCGCATGGATCGCGCTGTAGCCGCCGCGCATGCCGGTGATCCAGAAGGAGCTGACGGCGGCGGTCAGCATCAGGCCGACCCAGATCCAGCCCAGCAGCCGGTGTGCCCCGGTCCCCTTGCGGCGGACCAGCATGGCGATTCCCAGGGCCAACGCCAGAATTGTGGCGGCAAGATGGATATGAACGGCCGGTCCGGCCGTTAGGAGCGGGGCGAAATTCATGCGCCCAGCCTGTGCCGCCCCTGCAAAAAGGGCCAGCAGGTTGCTATATAGATGTGACTTGGATCACCGGTTTTCCGGGATATACCCCAGTCGAATACTTAAGGATTTGCCGTGAGCGCCACCATTGCCCTGGTCGATGACGACCGCAACATCCTCACCTCGGTTTCGATCGCGCTGGAAGCGGAAGGCTACAAGGTCCGCACCTACAACGACGGTGCCGAGGCCCTGCGCCATCTGACCCAGCAGACACCAGACCTGGTGATCCTGGACATCAAGATGCCGCGGCTCGACGGCATGGAGACGCTGAGCCGTCTGCGCCGCGTCAGCCAGGTGCCGGTGATCTTCCTCACCTCCAAGGACGAGGAGATCGACGAGGTGCTGGGCCTGAAGATGGGCGCCGACGACTACATCACCAAGCCGTTCAGCCAGCGCCTGCTGATCGAACGCATCAAGGCGGTGCTGCGCCGCGCCGAGGCCAACCGTCCCGGCGCCGAGCAGACCTCGGCAGACAAGATGATCGTGCGCGGCGCCCTGGAGCTGGACCCGGCGCGCCACCGCTGCACCTGGAAGGGCCAGGACGTGACCCTGACGGTGACGGAATTCCTGCTGCTGGAGGCGCTGGCCCAGCGCCCCGGCCATGTGAAGAACCGCGACCAGCTGATGGATGCCGCCTACGACGACAATGTCTATGTCGACGACCGCACCATCGACAGCCACATCAAGCGCCTGCGCAAGAAATTCAAGTCGATCGACGACGACTTCGACTCGATCGAGACGCTGTATGGCGTGGGCTACCGCTTCAAGGAACCGGCCGCCTAAATACAGGTGCCTGAGGGAAGGATGATGCAGAGGATGCGGCCGTGAGCGAACAGCGCCCGCGCCGGCGGCTGATGTCGCCGCTGACCCGTCGCATCCTGCTGATCAACTTGGCCGCGCCGCTGGCCCTGGTGCTGGCCTTCTTCTATCTCGACCAGTTCCGCCTCAGCCTGATCGACACCCGCATCAATGCGTTGCGCTATGAAGCCAACCTGATCGCCGGCGCTCTGGGCGAAAGCGCCATCTCGCCCACCGAATACGCGCCGACGCTGGAGCCCGAACTGGCGCGCCAGCTGATGCGCCGCCTGAGCGCGCAGTCCAGCGCCCGCGCCCGGCTGTTCGACGCCGAGGGCGAACTGATCGCCGACAGCCGCCTGTTGCTGGCCGCCGGCCGCGGCGTGGTGACGCGCCAGCTCTCGCCGCCCAATATCGACACGCCCTGGGAACAGGCGCTGATCACCACTTACGACAAGATCAACGCGCTGTTCATGACCACACTGCAGCTGCCACCCTACGTGGAGCTGCCCTTCACCCATGCCAATGACTATGCCGAGGCGCGGCGTGCGCTGGATGGTGAAAGCGGCGAACAGCTGCGCGACCTGCCCGACGGCCGCATCATGCTGTCGGTCGCCGTGCCCGTGCAGGGCTTGCGCAAGGTGGTGGGCGCGCTGCTGCTGAACATCGACAGTGCCGAGCTGGATGCCTGCGTGCGCGAGGAACGGCTCAGCGTGCTGAAGCTGTTCGTCGCCGTGCTGGGCTTCACCGTACTGGCCTCGCTCTACCTTGCCGGCGCCATCGTGCGGCCGGTGCACCGCCTGGCCGAGGCCGCCGAGCGCATCCGCGACGCCAAGGGCCGCATCGCGCATCTGTCGCTGCCCGATTTCTCCAGCCGCCAGGACGAGATCGGCGACCTGTCCAGCGTGCTGCGCGCCATGACCGCGGCGTTGTCGCAGCGCTTGGATGCCATCGAGAAATTCGCCGCCGACGTCTCGCACGAGATCAAGAATCCGCTCACCTCGCTGCGCAGCGCCATGGAGACCTTCCTGCGCACCGAGAAGCCGGAACTGCGCGACCGCCTGCTGGCGGTGATGCAGGATGACGTGCGCCGCATGGACCGCCTGATCACCGATATTTCCGGCGCGTCCCGCCTGGATGCCGAACTGGCGCGCAGCGAGGCGCAGCCGATCGACATCGCAATGATGCTGCAGTCGGTGATGGAACCCTACACCACGCGACTGTCCGATACCGGCCCCAGACTGGAACTGAAGACTATCGAACCGGGCCCCTATCTGGCGCCGGGATTTGAAGACCGCCTGGGCCAGGTGGTGCGCAACCTGATCGACAACGCGATTTCCTTCACTCCGCCGCAGGGCCTGATCACCGTCACCGTCCGGCGCGAACCGCGCCACGTGATGTTCAGCGTCACCGATGAAGGCCCCGGCATCCCGGAAGAGAACCGGGAGTCGATCTTCGAGCGCTTCTACAGCGAACGGCCGTCTTCCGAAGCCTTCGGCCAGCATTCCGGCCTCGGGCTGTCGATTGCGCGCCAGATCGTGCAGTCGCTTGGCGGCCAGATCCATGCCGAGAACCGCGACGACGGCCAGACCGGTGCCCGTTTCGTGGTCCGCCTGCCGCTCTGATCGCCAGTCTGGCCGGCGGCATTAACCAACGCCACCAGATGACAGTGGATAACCGCAGAAGAGCATATTGACAGTGCACGGACCGGGCGGCAGGCTGCGCGCCCATGCTGACTGTCCACGCAACCTGTGTGGCGATTGCCGGCGAGGCGGTGCTGCTGCGCGGCCCCTCGGGCGCCGGAAAATCCGACCTCGCACTTCGCCTGATCGAAACCTATGCCGGCAACCATGCCGGCCTGGTTGCCGATGATCGCGTCGTGCTGCAGGCCATGGATCAGCGCCTGATCGCCGCCGCGCCCGACAGCATCCGCGGCCTGCTGGAAATCCGCGGCCTTGGCCCGGTCCGCCTGACACCGGTCGCGCCGACGCCGGTCGCGCTGGTGATCGATCTCGTGCCGCTGGCCGATGTGCCGCGCCTGCCTGATGAAGACTACGAAACGCTGGCCGGCATACGCCTGCCGCGCCTGTCGCTGCATGCCTTCGAGCCGAGCGCGCCCGCCAAGGTGAAATGGGCGCTGGCGCGCGCCGCCGCCGGCCGCCTGTTCGAGCCCGACGAGATCGGCGCCGCCGGCAGTGTCATCCAGTTCCGACGCCCGGCCTGATCGCATGAGCGAGGACACCGCCGCCGCCATACAGCCGATCCGCGTCGTCGTGGTGACCGGCCTGTCGGGTGCCGGCAAGACCACGGCGCTCAAGCTGCTGGAGGATCTGGGCTACGAGGCAGTCGACAACCTGCCGATCTCGCTGCTGCGCCGCCTGGCCGCGCCGGACGAAGATACCTCAGCCGCGCCGCGCCGCGCGCTCGCCATCGGCGTCGACAGCCGCACCCGCGGCTTCCAGCCCGGCGCCCTGACCGAACTGGTCGCTGAACTGAAGCTTCGCTCCGATCTCGACGTGCAGTTGCTGTATTTCGACTGCGACGACGAAATCCTGCTCAACCGTTTCACCGCCACCCGCCGCCGCCACCCGTTGGCTGCCGACCGCCCGGTGGCCGACGGCATCACCGCCGAACGCCGTCTGATGCAGTCGCTGCAGGACGATGCCGACGTGGTGCTGGACACCTCCGACCTGGCACTGCCGGAATTCCGCAAGGTCATGGCGGCGCAATTCGCGCTGGACGCCCTGCCCGGCCTCAGTATCATGGTGATATCCTTTTCCTACAAACATGGCCTGCCACGCGTGGCGGATCTGGTGTTCGACGTGCGCTTCCTGCGCAATCCGCATTACGACGATGCCCTGCGTCCGCAGACCGGCACCGAACCTGCCGTTGCCGCCTATGTCGCGGCCGACCCCGGCTATGCCGATTTCCTTCAGCGTCTCACCGCCATGATCTCGACGCTGCTGCCCCGTTACACCGAGGAAGGCAAGCGTTACCTCACCATCGCCATCGGTTGCACAGGCGGCAAGCATCGCTCCGTTGTGGTTGCCGAGGCCCTGACCAAGCACTTGCGCGATGCCGGCCAACGTGTCGATATCCGCCATCGCGACCGCAATCTGGCTTCGGCCTGACGGTTGCCAAAGGATCCCCGGAGCCATGACCCGCTTCAAGATTGCCAGCTTCCAGATCGATAGCGTCCCATGATCGGTATTGTCGTCGTCACCCACGGCCGCCTCGCCGAAGAATTCATTCACGCCACCGAGCATGTGGTCGGGCCGCA